>Ga0209782_1000727_pt1 | contig 15300 bp, 15 predicted proteins | sample WorMetmaBAHAMAS1_FD_187390 | JGI IMG/M metagenome (GOLD analysis project Ga0209782, IMG submission 187390) | Marine gutless worms symbiont microbial communities from Max Planck institute for Marine Microbiology, Germany - Inanidrilus... | ecosystem: Host-associated > Annelida > Digestive system...
TATAACAAGCATTTCCTATTTTGATCATGTCTTGCATGGATATCATTAATGCAGCGTGCCATCACTGCACTAAACTGAAAATGCCACAAATGGCGATAATAATACTCTTAACAGTTGGCATCAACACGTTACCTCAGAAGTCGTAACAGAAACACACATGTACATAGGCCACGCATTTGTGCACAAACTGCATGGTGCTGGCAAAAATGACTGGATAAATTAAAACAAACTAAACGATCAATACGGCAGGCACTGATAATTAGTCACAAGCACGCAGACACCCATACATAATCTCATTTACAGACTGATGCACGAGACAAAATAAAGTTCATTAACATAACATTAACAACAACAAAAACCATAAATCATGAAAGATAATAAATATAGAGCTATGTTAAACAACAAAATAAGTTTACTAAAATAATTAAACAATTTATATCTGTTTTACCAAAAAACATTGTTAATTTTATCACCAGGGTATCCACAAATCGAACAACATAAATTTCCAGGAGAGCTACAGAAGATAGTTTAACCTTCACATCTGTGATCCTGTTTATTAACAAAGAACTATCATAACAAATATCAGAAATGACCAGCTGATATTTTCAAGAAAACCCATTAGATCCAGATTTTCAGTATTTCCAGCAGGGATATAAAGTTCCAGATTTCCACTATTTCCAATGTGTTGCAGACACCCTGATCCAAGTAGCTATTACAGACATTTAGGCAAGTCAAGTAATATCTAACACAAATTTCTATTGCTTTAGGTTCCTTGGCCATACATGACTAACAGCACAGGCAACTATATTTTATTACAAATACATACAATTTATAAAAATTACAGAATTATTACATGATATATCATCATACACAATGGCATTCTTTCATATATATATGTGTGTATATATATATATATATACATACACGAATAAACTAAAGTGAAAGATATACTGTTATATACAGTATGTGAACTATCAAACATGACAGACAGCACGTTACAAAGAGCGGCCAATTCACATAAGCAGCTCACATCAGCACCACAGTCAGTCGTCAGAAAAATGACTAACTCAGCAACATTAACTGCTGCTGCAACTGTCATCTGTATGTCTCCTCGTCTCTATGCACACACAACTGTGACAATCAGGCACTCGTGACTTGCTAGCACAATGCGGCTGTTGTCTCGTCATGGAAACGCATTTACAAGCAGTCTTAAGACTGCTTGAAATTCATCTAAAATCTTCTGTTTTATTAAGATTTTGGAGTTAGAATCCAAGATTCTTTCAAAATTTTTCTATTAATTCAAAAATAAATTTTTAACAACTTACAACATTCGCAAATAACTTCCTATCTTCTTGTTAAGTAGTGATACAAGCAAAAAAATCAAAAAGCTATCTTGTCTCAAAATATTCAGTAAATCAGCCTCTGATTCAAACAGCAATTCTAATACAGGGTGTCCCAATAAAAACAATCCCACAGGAAAAATTCTATATCTCCACAACTGTAGTGGATTTCAAAAACTAAATACAGAGGATGAGTCAGGCCATATACGTATCAAATTTAGTCACAATATTTTGCGTGATATAAAAGGTACAACTACTGTGTCTAAACAAACGACACTGACGTTGCACACTATAACTTCAACGCACATTAACCGATTTTGGTAATTTTTCGCAGATATATTGCTGAAAGAACAAGCTATTAAATGGTAATTTGGTATCCCACCTCTCCTAACTAATGTCTCTGCACTACCTTGGGAATCATGAACCCCGAAAATGGGTCTTTTCAGTCATGCTCGAAAATTACACTTCTTTGGCTTGCTATATCTTCGACACTCATTGACCAATTTTAACAATATTTTGTACACGATAAGGTCATATTATTAAGTACAGCATGCAAATAATTATTATTCTCGACTAGCCATTTTTGTATAACACCAGTTTGTCAACAAGATTAATGCGGGCGTTACGTCATCTGCCACTGCCGGGACGATGGTCGACCAACCAGTAACCGAAAGCTGTTGCAACACTTGTAGATGCTGCTGACATTTTAGCTTTTTCTGGGAAACTCTCTGACTAAATGCCTAGCATTGTAGCCTTTCAACTGAAACAAATTTTTAATCAGAATCTTATCTTCTTTAGTAAATGGCGTCTTTACAAACACTCAGTGATGACATTGAAAATGGGTCATTTCTGCCTTTGTAATTTTGCAGCCAATTAAGGATGTAATCGCAAACAGACATGATAAATTAAATAGGCTGATGATAGCTACTGCTATTTTCTGGCAAAAATTATTAAAATTGGTCGATGAATGTGTAAGATATAACAAGCCAAACCAGTGTTATTTTCGGTGTACAGCATGACTGAAGAGACCAAATTTCTGGGGTACGTGTTTCTCCAGGTAGTGCAGAGACACTAGCAAGGGGAGGTGGGATAACAAATCACCATTTAATAGCGTACTCACTCAGCAAGATCTCTGCAAAAAAATTACCAAAATCGGTTAATGTGCGTTGAAGTTATAGTCTGCTACATCAGTGTCATTTTTTTTTGAGACACAGTGTACATGAACTGAAAAGTACATTTTTATAAATAAACAATCAATTGTAATTCTGATGTCCAAGTAAGAGCACAACACCAGATCCAAATAAGTGAGGCTGTAGTGATGTCCAACTACCTGCTGCGAAAGTAGGAAGTAAGTAGTGCTCCGTAATATTAATTTAACATTTGTTGAAGTGTGACACCCACTGAACAAAAAATCATTATAGATATCTGGTAATAGTTCAAAAATCATCACAAATTAAACGAAATAGACAAAAATTCATGATTTCACAAAATTTTTCAAGTAGGGAAGCTTTTTGATGGAAGATGTCACAGCCGTGAAATTGCGAACAAAATTGGTTCCTAAAAATTGGTTCCTAACAATATAGTAACTATAAGGCAATTGTATCACTGAGCAACAAACGTAAAATGGAAGTGTGTTTTTGCAGCTGGTGACATTTTAACTAATGAGTAGGCAGCTGACATTCATCAGAGGTGTGTGAAATGTTGATGAAAAGCTGCATATAAAGTTTTATTTGTTAATAGTCAATTTGCAACTGCATGTTAACTTGAAAAAGTAAAGTTTAAACTATTGTCTGTTGAACCATAAAAAGTTATTTTAATAAAATTTGCAGGATATGTTGTGTGAATACTCATATAGTCGGAAAGTTTGGCTCAAACCTGTACTACTGCCACTCCTAAAATACAGGTATTTTCCTGGGAATCGTATTTTGTTGGTGCACCCTGTAGATGTAAAAAAGGAGTTACTGGTATCACATGCTTACAGACAAGCATACATTTATGTACACACAAGAGATAGGAAAATGCAGAGGTGACTTGCCACTGTATACCAACATACTGACTTAACATGTGATCAGGTAACCTGAGTCACAAACAATGATGGGCATGTAAGTTTTTAAAAAGTATTTACACTATGTAAAAGTAGCTATTGACTACTCTTTTGACTACATTTTTAAAATATGGTAATTCAAAAAGCAGTTATGAACTGCATGTACTTTCACAACTGCCTAGTTGTTACCTACTACTATAACTATTTAATTTTGTTACTGAGCTAATCTTAGTCATAAGCAGCATGTATTAAAGAAGTTATTAACTCCATTTGGACACAGAAACAAGGAGGTTCAGCTATTGCAGAGGAACAGCATGACGTGTTGTGTCAGTTAAAATCTTGCAAAGTGCTGCATAGATGATAAAAAATCCCTTTAAAGAAGCCTGCTGTGGGTCTATGACTTTGAAAATAACTCACTTAAATTGCCACTATTCAACAGGCCACATATTGTTATTGTTCATCAATTTCCATAACCTCCTGCGACTCCTTGCTGGGAATCACAATTCAATTAAAGTGAACGTCATGTGAACGCTTTTCAACCGATCAATGCAGTAGATTGCAGTTGTCATACTGACTGACACAGTGCCACTAGATATACTGCACTAGCATAGTGTTGCATGGTCAAAATAGTCTCCACAAGGCAACGAAATGCAGAAATAAAGCACAAATTCCATAAACTGGATGTAAACTGCCTTAATAGCTGAATAAAAAGTAGCTGTAAAATGTAAGTTGACTACTTTTTATTACTAACTCTCTTCAAAGCACTAACTACTCCACTACTAAGTGATTTTCCAAAAAACTTATGGATAATAACTGTTTTAACTACTAAAATTTAGTTAAACCACTGTAGTTAACTACTAATAGTTAACTACTGCCCATCACTGTTGACATATGGCACTGGACTGACCACTATTGTACATTAACACGCAGTAGTATTGACGGCACTGGGAACAGCGAAATACAGCGCGTTCAGTTCAACCCTGTCACATTCCACTGATGACTGGAAGCCAGAACTGGATGATGGCTGACAAAGAAGCCAGAATACAAAGGCACAATGGCTGCACAGGCTCATCACAATGCAGACAGTCGTGGGAACAAGTGAGCAAAACTATTTCCGGGAGATTTGTGCATCAACTAACCACGTGTGAAGCAAGCTGCAGCGCAAGCACATTTAAACGGTTACTGAACACAAAGTAAACGTCTGCACTGCAGTGTTGCATGCACACTCGGCTCCTACAACAGCTGACAAGATGACTTCATATACTTCTACAACAAGACGCCAAAAACTTGCTGGAAATACATATCACATTCAAGAAATACAGCAGAATATTGATCAACGAAACTGCAGAATGCAAAACAACATATTCCTAACTTTACACTAAATACAACTAACATAATGTACTTGGCACCAGAAAAAAAATGCAAGAAAAAGTGCACGGCCAGCCAACAGATCCTGAAAATTGTGCACAGTGCCTCGGTACTGCTGCTGATTTTTCATTATTTACAAGTAAATGACACCAGTAATGTTCTAAAGACTTCACACCGTAGTTCAACTGACATGAGCAGTTAGCAGCACATATCACATCACAGACAAATATTGTTATGGAAAATGCAACTTCTGCTGGTCAAATATGGACCGCAGCAAAATACTTGGTCTGTTGTCCTCAATGAGCATTTTATTCACTGGAAGGGTTAACTTTTTCTGATGGGCCACACAGGCCGCGGTGCTGGCACTGAGGTACCAGATGGGCCTAGGTTGGGAAAGTCATCGGCATTATGCTGGTAAGACTGAGACCACGGAGCATCGCGAACAACGAAACCCTTCGATGAACCAGTTGATGGTGCAGTCATTGATGCAGTGTCAACACGCGGCTCTGCGTTAGCCACTCTTTCATTCTCTCGCACGTCCTGCAGCTACAAAGTGAATTACAAGTGACAACAGCAGTCTGCTATCTCACCGGCATAAGTATGGCACATGAAAAATGTTGAAAAATCAGCATGAAAAATGTGTGATCAATACACTAGCCTAGCTCATATGGGTGGTCTTGCAGAGGAAATGTCATCCGACTCAATGCTGTAATAGAACATAAGCCTCATGGCTTACTTCAAAAGAATAATTACAAATTATCTTCATTTTTTCTCACTTCAAACTACTCAAAATGGTAGCTTGGGCATTTATGATTTACAATATGACATATATGCTAAATGCAAAAACACTAAGGATGCACCTAGTCAGCAGTAAGTATGTGAATAATTCTTAATAAAACATCAGCTATTCAGTGTCACAAAGTGTTTTAGAATAGTAAAATCAAAATACAAATAAAAAATTACACCACATTATATAAAAGGAAAATATAAAAGCAACCTCGTAGAGCTAATAGCTGAAATAACATTACAATGGTGACAAAAATCAAGATTTAAAAAACGTAATAAATAACATTGTGACTGACTACATTTTCAAAGAAAACAAGTTAACATTAAAATGGATTTACAGTTGATAGGTGACCACACATCATTCACTGGGGCCACAAAATTCATTATCAATTTGCTGCTCAGTAACATCACTGCACAGTGAATTTTGCTGTTTATCAAGATGCACAAACTCGTGCATAATTTAAGTTTTCTTAAACATTTGCCATCTTATTTTATTAACAGCACAATAAAACAGGGATCCCCAGCATTGACTGACAATTCATTCAGATCACCATCATGTGACACCAGGCTGTAGCATACATACGTACAGTGCTGTGCATATGCACTACACGTGTGTACTATTACGGCAGAGATGGTGCAGCTAAGACTGTAAACAATGCTAGTGTCTTCTCCCTAATCAACATCTGCAAGCTGTTATCAGTAAACTTCGCTCCAAGATAATACTCCGTTTTTAACTGGAGATGCTGACTAACACAGGCTGACCTACAATGGTCATAATATGGCGGTGTGTGTCTGTGCATGCCACACACCGCGACACATCAATTTTGGATCATCCGTTCATGAGTACACGCCAGTCAATCCCATCAGCTTTCTTTATCTTGCTGTTCTGGAACAAAATATTTCGGCTAAATGGTGTAGGTAGTCAAGGTCCTTCCCATCATCCAATCAACGGGGATATAAACAATGAAGGAAAAGCATAAATAACATACATATTCCTCTTCAAGGTTGAGAAGATGTTCTCGACAGTCGTCGACATCATCTTGAAGACCACTGATGATTACAAGATCAGGGTCCTCAGCTTCACGGCCAGGCATCCGGATGTCTACTTTAAAATCATCCATTATCTTGTTGATGGCACGACCTCGGGCACCAATCAACCGCGAATGAACAAAACGATCTATGTGAACTTGCTCTGTCGTCATTCCTTCCTGCACAGCACAACCAAACAATGCAAGCATTCTATATTAATAGCTCACTGTTGTTCTGCATCCGCTGTTAAACCTCGTGTGGGCACCGTGGCCAAATGTGCCCTAGACATTGTAGACTTCGGCATTATATAGATTGTACGTTTGTTCACCTTATCACCTGCTTCTTTTTGCTTATTGTAACTTACTTCCTTTATCTCTTGCTTATATTTTCCTTTCTTATTTATGTCTCCTATATCTTTTCCCTTGAGAATAGGCCCGCTCCATTCGAGGCCTGATGTCATAAGAGGCACTAAACTTGGGTTAAATTTGTCTCGATTCATTTTATGTCTTTGTATCTTGTGTTTGATGATTTGTATTTCATTAATTTTGTGGTTATATATTTAGTGTTTTATTTGTCCAGGTTTATTGTATTACTATGATTTTTTCTCCTCACTTTCATTTTAATTTTCTCAGTACTAGTCAAGAGATTAGCTGGGAAAGGCGTCTCCTTTGTGACCTATTTAGTGTCCAGTGGGATGCTAAAAGTTAACTCAATCAATCAGCTGTTAAAAATCAACACCTGGATGCTGGAAGTAGCTGTGTCGACATGAAGTCTAAAGGCGGTTTTGGGCACTTCCAGTCATGAACCAGCACATCAGTGGGTTGCATTTGACTGGCAAGAAACGACTTCCTATTAGTGTTCTATAGTGACCTTAGGTATAGGTGTAACCACTATGGAGTTGTCAGCAGAACCATAATCCCCAAGAAAAAAGAACAAGAGCAATGTCACAAAGTCACTGCAGCTACATTATGTTGATAACGGAGACCTCACTTTCATTACATAACCTCTGTGACATCAAGGAATACAATCCAGCTCAACAAATTAAAAGTATCGAACATGTGCAATAAAAAATATTAAATTTAATCTGCTTACACAAGAACTACACACTTATAAAATTTCATTTAATACTTTCACTATGTCAACGTCGAAAATAACTTTGTTCAAACACAGATCATTTATTTAACAAAATAAAATACACAGGACCATACGCAAATCATTCCACCTTTCTCCAGACAGATGCCAACACCTCATCACTCAATTTTTTTTCCGACTTGATGCTCTCTCTCTCTCCCTGATGCTATTTCAAAGCACTGAAGGCAGAACAGTGATATACACCGTTACCTCGTTATTATGCAGTTGACAGGTGCCACGGTCCAAGCTGCATTATATCGAGAAACTCATTATACTGAAATAAGCCTCTGAACTCACCCACCGCAGTTAAATATGCTCGTGTCACATATCAGTCACTACATGTCCTCAGCTGCCTTAGCATGTCTGCACAGCTGGTGAAGCAATACATTGGACACTCTGTCTGTCTCAACATATGCTCACAGCCACCACATTTTGGTCTAACACTCCCTCCCACCCCATTCTGAGTAGCCTGTACAGTGCTACAAGATGCAGTTAACTTGAATCAAGTAATTGTACTGTATACGTAGGTGAGGATACGTGTGAGGATACGTATACAGTACAATCACTTGTTACTCCTCTACAAAGTTCTACGCAATGTAGTTGCATTTAAGAATAACCAAATGTAGCGTTTTTAAATATGTTCATCATACCGTGAATGCTTTGCAAGTGACAAAGTTGCACAACAAAATTAATTTCACTACATCAAGTCTGCATGGTCTCGTCTCAAACCGCAGAAAAGCTGCTACGGATGCTGTGCAGCAGCTAGAACTACAGCTTGGTTGTCGGTAACCTGCTGTTTGTCAGTGTTCTCAACGTTTTCTTGAGTTGTCATTACTGACTCAATTACGTCATCATCTCTGGTGCCGTCAGCTGTGGCAACAGTGTGGCTACAGTCTGGGGATGTGTACTCTCCTCTCCTCTCCTCCCATTTTCCACCTGCAACCACTAGTTGCTGACACTCCCATATCAGATTACATCATTCTATCAGCATGTAGATAATGCTGTTCACCAAAAGCACGCAAGATACGCGACGACATTATCACAATCGGTTTTGTTTATTTGACAGCTGGCTTCAGTGGGCAGTTCCAGAAAAATTGGAATGCATGATGATGTTCCCATGTAATAACTGAATTTGCGTAATAACAACATGCATGACAACATGTCTGCAATGTACCGCAGAAATATATAAAACAAACTAAACTATGTTAGTACTCACTAGCTCTTGGACTTTCTTCAGTATTTCATCACGAGCATTCTTTGTCCTATCTTCAAGGCCGACGATTGTAATGACATCTGGTTGGATGCTGTTCCTCTCTGGGAAGATGATCTGTACATTGTGATCAGTACGAATCTTGTTGATCACCGCTCCACGCCGTCCAATTAGTTTGGTGTGATGCCGTGATGGAACTTCCACTTCTAACCGAAAACTTCTTAGTTCCTATCATTGCCAAACTCAAAACTGTATATACTTTCAACATATAATTCAAACATAATTTTCAAATTTCAGAAGGAAAAGTAGCAAAGTAATTTACGTAAGGTGGAAATCTATCTATATCACATAAATAATAGTTTCCTTGAAAATCTGTCAGTGAAATAACTTTGCAAATTGGTCTACATTAGCCAAAATTATGACCATTTTATCAAATGGGTTGTTTTTAAACATTATTACATTAGTACATTATTATCAGTTCTGCCAGCATTCTATAAATTGTCAATGTACTTCGACGAAAATTCCACAAAAATGCTGACTGTTTTAGTAAGCACCAAAATTCTTAAACAGGTGATACATGGTGTCCCACAACAGTGTGGCCTCAAAATGTAAAGATAGCAATAACTGTGGTAGTTTTTTTTGACAAAATTGTTTCTTTAACACAGCCTTTCCCCCTCCAATAGGCAGCATCTGAGCTATGATGTTCATTTAGATGGTGAGAGATTCTGGTTACCAGAAATGTTCTGTGCAGAGGACTCTGTAGTTTTGGACTTTTTTTAGCAATTTAAGCCAAGGCTTTTGTGTGATATGGGTTATCCTAGGATTCTGCATATTTTTGTGTTCACTGTGTGTTTGGTTTTGTTTTACAGAGCTAGCCGAGCCGAGAGATTGGCTGGGAAGAGCAACTCTAAAATGACCTATCTTGTCTTAAGCGAGTGGTAGGTAAAACCTTAATCAATCAATCAATCAATCCCGGATATTTCCACGTCAGATGTCAAATTCTCTTAACATTATTTCGTATTTTACCCACAAATGGTCACCCTGCAATTATCCACCAAGTTTAAGAAAGCATTAGCCATAATTTATAATGTTCATTATGTTGTTCAGAAAATCATTTTAAAAATCTGTACCAGTATTAAAAATCGTTATAATCCACATTATGAAATTTGGCTCTCTGTAGACACCACAAGCCTGCACAAAGAAAGACTTGAACCCATTTGGTTCACAACTCTATATAGACGACCACAACTCTTCAATTAATATACAGGCACAAAAACTGTTCAAGTGTGTATATTGGCAGTGCCTGTGGTAAAACGATGCAATGAATGCCAATGAAACTGTTTTGTCAAACAGCAAAAGCACAACAAAAATAACGGCTGTGACTATATTCACCCTTTGTTTGCGTTCCTCTTCCAGGCTTTGAAGTTTCTTCTCAATCATTTTCCGTGCACCATCAATCTTTGATGGTGGACCAATGATCTGGATGACATCACTGCATTCATCAGGCCTCGGAATAGCTACCGTCACTCCACACTCATCCATTATTTGTCGGATTTCCTTGCCTTTCTGGCCAATTAGCTGACCATGGAAGTTGAATGGTACTATCATGTCTTCGACAACAGGAACCAATGCCTACATCATTAAACATAAAACATGCACTAAATTCCAATAATGATTCAACAAGTAACATGTGAAACAATATAAAAAGTCGATAAAAGGACAGGGGAAATAAGCTTGCGATGAATAACTTACTGTGCTAATAACTCAGTTTACAACTGGAAAATAGTCAACCCTCAAGTGCACCTGTTGTACTGGCCTTTCGTTTAACAGCTGTACAGGGAATACTAATTTATCAGCCATTAATTCTATACCAAGGAGTTATGCAACAACAGATGTACATGCAGATGTCAGTACTGGTTAATGTGAGCTGTCTATTTTAGCGGGCATCAACGAGCACTTTGTGTTATTGAACTGAATTATTGAATTACGATTTAACGTCCCACTCAACACAAAATATGTCATGTTGGAAATGCTCGCCACCGCAGTCAATCTCTTGGTGGCTATTACTGACAAAAAACACATTATTGATGGTAGCCACATACGAGCATCGCATCTCGAGCCGCTTCACAGTTCTCTCGTCGTCCAGTGATAGTAATAATGTCTTGTCTGGAGACTCGGCTAGCATCTGCATCATTGCTGGCATCAAGTGTCACCGAATCACCATCGCTGCTCGGCGTTATCTCGCCACTAACCAGATCACCATTCATCACGTCACCATTCACAACTGCACCTGCAGCCGCATAGTTCCGACCTCTCTCTACAATGCCACGGTAAAACAACACCTTTATCACTGGCTATCTATCTTTTGTCGGTATATATAAAATCTTTAATTAATATCCTCAAAGCATCAGCCTTGTTTACTTCTCAGGTCTGATAGTCTTTTTCACAATGTCTCTGACACAGACATCAACTCAAAAGAAACGACAGGAAGATCATATAAGAACTATCTGGGGCCGTCCATTTACACAAAGCACTAGTAGCCTTTAATAATTTGAGCCCTAATACATTGCCAGTCAAAAACTCCTAACTCTTTTAAATTCCAACCCACCAATATCTGACAAGGGATTTCCGCTGATCTGCCAAAGAATGTTCTCCTTCCTTATCAGCTGCTCTAAAAAATCTATTTTAAATGTCTAAAAAAATCAGATATTGAAATAAACTACACGTAGACCTGTAAGCTGCTGAAAATTAGCCATATCTGCCGCAAATTCTCATGCAGCCGAAAATCAACCGAAAAATATGGCTAAGTCAAATATCAGCTAAATTTTATGCTACTTAAGCCGTAAAAAAATTTGCTAAAATCCAGCTAAGCAAAGTTATTTTACATTCATTGTTGGTATTTTGGTGATGCTTGCCAATATTTCACATGAAATCATTACTTACTAACACGAATGCACAACAGTTATTAGTTAATTAACAGTTCAGTCACTTCAGTGTAAAGCGCGTAATTGTCACATTTGCCAGTATTTAGTCAGATTTTAGCGGAAAATTTTTCATTTTAGCCGCAAATTAGTCAAAATATTCAATTTACATAGAAATTTGGTTATGTGGATATCAGCATTATTTTCTGCTAGCCAGATTTAGTTTTCCAAAAAATTTTGCGGATTGGTCAAATTACATGCAGCAGTGTTGCAATGAAACTAGTAATTGCAGCAATAATAGTTTAAAATAAATTTACTTTTTCCAAAAAAGTGAATTAACAATAAAATGAACAAAATTCCTCAATAAGCGATTACAAATAGACTGCATTTTAATGTGAAACACACTGTGTAGCAAAATGCAATACCTTCAGTACCACGATCGGGAATCTTGATTGCGACATTATGAGTTTTTGAGAGTTCTTGAATGCGATGACCTTTTGGACCCATGATATTTCCATGATACTTCCGTGGAACAGTGCATTCCAACACAATCTGAGCTTCCTGTATCGATGCAATACCAGCGGGACATTAACTTGCAGTAATGCAACACAACACTTCACAATACATACACAACCACAACAGGATTAGAGTTAGGAAGAGTGACTCGGAATTAGCAGAAGCAATGCTTATACACTGGAACTCCATAAACCCAAAATCAGTTTTTAAAATTACTGCTATTCCATGCCAAATTTCATCTTTATAGGTCTATGGCCATAGACATGTAATTACAAAGTATAATTATCACCAATGCATATAATGGCAGTCATAACGTTCAACATCATTATAAGCCACAATCATCCTCACCATATGTTTTAACAACCATTTTTGAAGTATACTGGGTTGCTGGTTCCACTCAGCTTTCTTCCTACATCTGTTCCAGAAGGAAACCTTTCAGGGTACATGGCACAGGTTTTATGGATGTCCTTCCTGTCACCCAATTGATTTAGTTGAGGTTTAACATCCCACTCGACACTAAACAGGCCATATCAAACATGCTCTTCCCAGCCAATCTCTTGGCTAGTAATGAGAAAATCAAAGCCGAGAAAAAAAGCATAACATAACATAACCTAGGCTGACAAAACTAAATCTATAACCACCAAATCAACAAAATATAAATCATCACACACACACACAAAAACTACGACATAAACTACAAGAGGGCATAGCAGTAGCTAGCATAGCGCGAGATGTTGTTGTTGAGATGACCCTCCCCGTGACGACAATGCACGGTAAATTTGAAACGTAGATTAGCTATAATGTGCCAATTCACTTCCGTCACAGAAAGACAGACGGACACTGACATTGTAGCATAAGCGCAAGAACTATATATTACATATCGCGCTAAAAACCAGGACAAATTATATTTGTAAAATTTCTGTTGAAATAGCAGTAATTTTAAAAACTGATTTTGGGTTTATGAGTTCCAGGTTTAGTCACTTCTTAGAACATCTGGCCTGTTCTCAAAGGCCAAGATAAAAGATAAGTAAATAAGAAAGTAAAATATAAGCAAGAGAAAAAGGAAGCAAGTTACAAGAAGCAAAATAAAGCAAGTGATAAGAGAAACAAATCTATACAGCACCAAAAACTACAAAGTTTCTAAGGCGCATTATCAATTGCTCTCATCCCGTGTTGATCGACCACGGAACTCTTTTCAGAAGCATAATGCTCCTTTTTATCGGCTTTCAAGTGCCAGTAAACACGCAAAACGTAAAGTCCTTCCGGAGCCACGGGGCCCGGCCATCGGGCGGTGCTGATCTCCGTACTGTAGCCCTCAGCCAGGCACCAGCTTACGCTGCGAGACCACGGACACAGGGCTAATGCATCATGTGGTGTGCCTGTTTACACCACAGCTTTTGCCGGTACCAAGTTATACGGCTTTGTGACAGAGTAACATGGGTGTAAACAACTTGCCCAAGGTTGTTACTCGACAGCATAGTGACCAGTGCTCGAACTCGCAACCACTGAGTCATCAATCCGATGACTTAGCCATAAGACTATCGAATCATTCAGTATCATTTAAAAATCATCAAAATCTATACATATTTACAGTTAGTGTACAGTGATTAACATATATTGGAAAAAACCGACTAGATCAAAACTTCCAGTTAATGTTGAAAAGTAAGTCAATAACCACTATGCCAATGAAAGGAAGTTTGATCATCTAAAATTGAGAACAAAAATGCAAATAAGCAAAATTCAGAGAACTTAAAGAATAAATATGTCACAAATAATCTTCTAAACAGACAATATGTACCGAATATTATGTTTAGAAAATAACTAAATGAAGTAATCATCTGCTCACCAAGTCTGACACTATTTCACTAATTCGACTCACAGCACCATCGACACAATCTTTTGGTCCTTTGACAACAACACGATCACTCTTTGACGCAGCTCGTGGAAAGCTCACAGTAACTCCACCAAACTCCTCACTGATCTGACTAAGAAGTTCACCACGTCGAGCAACGAAGTGCCCGTGATGACGCGGGTCAATATGAATCTCGCGCTCTTCCTTGTTCTCCTGAAGAACAAAATACATTCACAATTCAGTCACACTGTTCTCAGATAACTTGCTGGTTATTAACGGCGGCTTTCCTATCATTCTTGCTTATATATAAAGCTTATTCTCGAGACAGTAGCACATTTAATCACATCGCGATAATTTTTAAATACAGCACTATGCTAGTGTTGTATATCTCTTAACAAGCCTGTATAGCACTGAAATGACCAAATGGATAGAGGTTTATTGTGGCACAGTGGCTACCACATTGCGTTGGAAGGGAATTCACACATCCCCAAAATTAAGGGTAGGGCTACTTTTTTTATGGAACTTTGTTCCACGGTCTGGATTTTCAAAGAACTTCAACATGGCACTTTGATCATCGCAAGAGTTGTCAACTTAGTTCGACCATCGACTGTTGCCAGTTATAACAATAATAATAATTCAGTATTTATATAATGTCTTAAAGTGCTACACAGGATACAGATCTGCTGGTGTATTTAGGTTAAGATTCTCTGAATAGGTGTGTTTTGTGACGTTTTTAAAGGTGCATATATTTGGACAGATTCTAATGTCAGACGGTAGAGTTCCAGGTGTGTGGAGCCACAACCGAGAATGCCTGCTTTGCAAACTTAGTTTGTGTTCTTCCAGCACACAGCAGCGTGCGGGATATTGGATGGCAGCAGAGGCCACACAGCAACAGCTAGCTGAATCAGGTCACTCAGGTATGCTAGCGTTGATGACGACACAGGGCCGTAACTACATTGAGGCACAAGGAGGCAACTGGATCCTCGTTCTTTGGCCCGCTGTGTATGGTCTATCATCAATCAGCATGATCTGCGTACAAAACGGTCCGCTGAACTGTAAAAATAGCAGCCCAGAATGCACCAAAAATCGCTATTTTGAGACTA
>Ga0209782_1000729_pt1 | contig 15295 bp, 11 predicted proteins | sample WorMetmaBAHAMAS1_FD_187390 | JGI IMG/M metagenome (GOLD analysis project Ga0209782, IMG submission 187390) | Marine gutless worms symbiont microbial communities from Max Planck institute for Marine Microbiology, Germany - Inanidrilus... | ecosystem: Host-associated > Annelida > Digestive system...
TGTTAACACACATGTGGCCATCCAAATGCTCAGTAATGTTCAAAAAATCATTTTTTAAATCCAAGATGGCAGACGGCGGCCATATTAAAAATCGAAAAATTGCAATATCTCAGAAACTGTTTCGCCGATTTGGACGAAATTTTGTAAGATAGCACATATTAGTACTCCAGAGCTTACCAGCTGTTCAAAAATATCAAACTTTAAAAATCTTAAAGCTGATCGACGGCTTACGCGCGACACGTTGAACGCCCCCTGATTACTGATAAACAGACAATTCCATTGGACTGGTAATGGTCATTCGCAATTACCATTGGCTGAACTCGGCAAGCCGAGTCCTAATATCGACCTGCTCCGCACCACTGGTTCAAACGGCAGAGCGTAAACAATTTTCACTGTTTGACCTTGACCTTTGACCTACGACTTTGACCTACAATCCCAGGCTGGCCAAGGTCAAGGTCGACCTTCATTGCCAAAAATCAAGGTCAAAGGTCAAACGGTTCAAACAGGAGAGCGCCCACAGACAAACGGACACATTCACACGCACACACACGGACGCTACCAAACGTATTATCTCCGCTAGCTACGCGGTCGATAACAACGTGTCCGGGTTTAAGTCCGCAACAGTCGTGTGAATGGCAATGTTTTGAAGCGGAGAGTTTGCTGTGAAATCGCCGCTTGAGCTTCAAGTGAAGTCTATCAATGAACGCGCGCGCGCGCGTGTGTGTGTGTGTTGGCGGCACGCAGTCAACGACTGACTGATTATAATTATACAGTCTATGAAGATGATGTTGAGCTGATTATCACGATGTTCTGAGCTGTATCTAGCTAGTTGACGTCAACACACAACCAACACCTCGCTGACATAACGTGCGTTTGTTACTGCGTTTATTAATAGCTAAGCTTTGATAGCTCTCTATGTCGTAGCAGTGAATAGCTGAGGCAGTCGAGAGACGGCGCCATGCTCGCTAATACTGTTGATATCTTAGCAACTGTTGCATGGATAACTGTACGAGAAATCAACTTCAAATGAGCGGATGACGTTCAACGTCATTTAAAGTTACCGGAAATGATGCTGTACGATATTGCTTGCTGTTACTGATCTGTTTCTGAGATATGAATTAGCTCATGTGACTCCTTGTAACGTTGAGAAGTTTTTCAGCTTCGATACGACAGTAAAAGCCATGTACGCTTCTTATGATTCGTGTGTAAAAGTAAACATATTCCGGGAAATGTTTGCTAGGTCTATATTTTCCAACGTCGGAACACACGGCCATGGATAACAAATTACGCCCAGCTTGCTATGTCTGTGCATTGGATAAGTGTCGCGTGAGTAGAAGAAATGGCCGGTCCTAGACCATAAATCGTACCCAACTTGACCACGCCCCAAGAATATTTACTTTTTCAAAGACTATTTAATTTCTGAAATACAAGTTAATGAAAACAATTAGTGGTGAGCAATTTTGAAAATTCGTCAGCATTATTTTGTTCTATATTCTATGGTTTAAATATTCTATGCATCTGCGAACAATTTCACCAAGTAATTTGGGAAAAGGCCGCATCGCCATCATTTTCAAAACTGCCCATAATAATAATGGAACTGATTGATTATGGCTGCACTTGCTAACTGTCCACTCAGCACGTAATGCAGATGAGATCGTAACTGTTGCAAGCTGACTGAACACAAATAGCTGATAGTTGTCACTGAATTCACCAAATATCCCGAGGAGGCGCAGTAAGTAGCCGACATGAAGTTTGGGAGTAGTTTTGTTAGACGTAAAGGTGTATGGTAGAACAGTGAGTAGACGTAATGGATTGGTAGGATGATGTCACGTTTCGGGCCAAACCCTGTCACTGAGTTTCAATGAACTTATGACTGATGCATGTCACTCGCTCCGTTCTCTCTCATCACCACACAAAATAACTAGCCACAGAATTAAGTGGCATAGCGACAGCCCGCATCACTGCCGCCGCCGAGCACAGATCGTTCAATCGTATTTGCCAGGTTGCGCCAACACGTAATCCCATTATCCCATCATGACACATGCATCGATGGCCCAGTCTACATGTGTCTGCCCCAAACGGCATCTCGGTCGGTCCAGCTGCTTTGTAGAACTGACCCGTGTCACAAACACACAGACAACGGTGCGGAACAGTGCGCATCTAGCAGCAGTGCAGGCAATGTGGACTAAGATGTTAGTTGATGTTACAGTGATGAGATGACCGACGACAGCTCGACCAGCACCGGGCACCTGTCGGTTGCCATGACGACGGCTGGAGGTGTTATGACGTCATCGTCGTCACGTGACACGGTCAAGTTCTACTTCAAGTGTTCACTGGTGATGATTGCAGTGCTAGGCACGGCCGCCAATGGCCTCGTGTTGTACGCACTGGTCGCTTCAAGACAGCACAAGAAGCACGTACTCATTGTCAATCAGAACGCTCTCGACTGTCTGAGCTGTCTACTGCTAGTCATCACCTACTCACTGCAGCTGTCAAGTCCACGTCTCACTGACGACGCCGCAGGTAGCTACGTGCTGTGTACACTGCTACTCAGTGAAGCACTCAGCTCGTCTGCAATCCTCGCCTCAATCATCAACCTTGCCTGTGTCACCGTCGAGCGATACTTGAGGGTCGTCCACGCCACATGGAGCAAGACCAAACTGCGTCAATGGATGATCTACACGGCAATGCTGTTGACATGGGTCTCTGGTCTCACTTACAGCATCGCTCTCGTGTTCCCAACACTGTCGTCACTGATGGAGTGTGCTATGCATACACGGTGTGGAAGAATCCAGAGTCCAGCATCGTTTGGATGACGTGGAACTTCATCTTATTCTACGTCATCATTCTCTTCATCTTCATCTTCTGCTACTGGCGCATTGTGCGCGTGATTCGTCGTCAGGCAGCCGTGATGGCTGGACACAGTGCAGATGCCGCCGCCGCCGCCGGTCAATTGCACAGTTTACATCAAACACAGACCAACGTCATCAAGACCATGATCCTCGTCAGCACGTTCTACGCCGTCTCGTGGCTGCCCAACTACATATTCGTCTTGTTTCTCAACCTCAATCGCAGCAGTCGTGTACTGCCCGACAGTGGCTACTATGCCTCAGTGTTGATTGCACTTGTCTACATCTGCACCAACCCGTTCATCTATGCCACTAAGTTCGACCCAGTCAAACAAGTTCTGCTGCGCATCATGCCGTGCCGCAAGACATCACACCAAGTCAGCGTCAATGTCATCTCTGTCAGATCTGTCCGTACTTCACATTACACTAATTGATCTCATCTCAACGCATCTCGTCTCAACTCGACTACACAGAGTCTCTTGTATATTTTTTTCCAAATATATAAAACGTATTTTATGTTTGATGAAAATATACATATTTTATCATATTTAATTTTCTATTTGAACGTCTAGAATAACAACAATCCGCTGTTCAGTTCAGTTCAGTTGAGACGAGACGACATAACATGACGTAATTAATGCCGTCACCGAAGAACGACAAGTGCATGTGCACGTTCAGAGTGAGTCTTTAGCTGCATTTTTTATTGTAAACTGGACTCTGGTTAGCTAGTTGCACCCTACATTGGAGCTCGCCTCAAGAAACCTTCCCTTAGTCCAGATGATCTCAACTCCTACCGCCCCATTTCGAATTTGACCTTCCTGTCCAAGATAGTGGAGACTGGAGCGTGTTGCAGCCAGCCAGGCAGTTGATGGACCATGCAGACAAGAACGGTCTTCTGCCGACCAGATAATGACCAGAAGTTTCATTCCACTGAGTCAGCCGGCGATTAGTAATTGGGTGTATTTTATTAGCATTCGCTAGAGGGCGACACTACGACACTGAGCGGGCTATATGCTAGGCATTTCTAGTTTTATTTTTTACATGTGCAGATGGCTTGACTGACGATGACATAGGTGTATAGAAAAGTTGTTGTCTTAGCTTAATTCAGTTGCATAGCGATACGTATTGTGTAATAAATTATCCGTACTGACATAATAAGAACTTGTAGTATATTTAAGTGTGTTGCTGTATCTGCATGCTGAGCACTGCCTATACAAACCAATGCACAATGCACAATTTTGACACTAATTTGATCACTGTTAATGACGTTAGTCTGTGTTGTTGCAAATTACATCCCCATATACATATCGCTGTATCAAGTGCCAACAATTACGACTGAAATAAGTTTATCAGGTCATGCCATAACCCCACAACTACGCCAATTACAGTGGAAAATTTGGCCTGGCATACCAAAGTTAGTCACACCCCACTCTAAAATTTTGAAAAGGTTTTGCACTTAATGTTAACTGTTGCTGTACCTTTGACTGGAATGTCATAAGGCAGCAGTGTTGGTAAAGAAATGTTGCGAGATGTACGCCAGAGTTGAACCATATCTCTAGCAGCGTCGTCAGCACGTTTTGTACAGCTACGAAACAGCTCCATGGGACGATTGTTGAAGTTGGAACAGTAGCTGAGACCAGAACATCCCAGCTGACACTCGCCTTCCACTGTACAGCCACCAGCAATCAAACGTAGGCTAACTACTCAACATCGTGCACTGACCAGTAGGGTTACGGACCTTGTACACTGTCAACGTATAGCATAATAGCTGACCAGTAATGTTGATGTTCATTAGCAACACACAAACATGAAAAATTGTGACGACCACGTACGTGAGACGGAAAGAAAACTCAGTCTCTATGTTGTCTACAATAACAGATAAATGTTTCCTAAAGAAAGAAATACTGGCTGCCAACCCAGCAATACGGAAAGACCCTGCAGTAAAGATGAAGCTAGTAGACTTCGTGAATGAAACACATAGATACCGTCATTGAGACACTTGTTGAGATGTGGTTCTCGTGGTTGATATAAGCAATGTTGTTGTAACTGATGAACTGTCTGTCTCCAGTTACCACTGTACGTCTGTACGCCACAAACACGTTCTAGTACACTGTACACTGTGTCCTAGAAAATAAGTTCACAACTTCGAATTACTATAATTTTGACATGCGTGAATCAGTTTTGATAATTTTTGGCAAACATGTAGTAGGCCCCTAAAGGGAATAAGCAATCAAAAGATTCATTATTCTTCAATCTCACCTAAATAATGCTTTAGCACTCTTTGGCAAAACAAAAAAACCGGAAATTGCATCCTTTCACGTAAATTCCACATGTGCGAATAAACACACACAAAACACATTAAAATATCGCCTGATCACAGACGAACCACCCTTCAAGGATTCACTGTCAAAGTCATTGACAGCATGCACCATGCAGACTGACCCAGACTGAAAGCACAGCATCCTGCAGTATGTAACACTCATAGCCTACTCGACGTTCTTCAATTCTGTCACAATGGCGGTTGCTGGGTCATAATGGAAGTACTTTTTTTATCAAGCCTGTACATGTTGCTGAGATACTTTCTCAGCAAATGTTAGATATTATTAGACACACTGTTGATGGCAATTTTGTCCTTCATCGAGACAATTCACTAGTGTGTCTTGCATGTAGCAGGGTCGAATTGCTACAGTGTAAAACTCTCAACTTTCTTTCTCCTGAGTCATGGCACTCACCCTAAGTGCATGTCATACCAGACTATTAATGTACATAGTGTGATACACACTGTGTCTCGAAAAAACGACACTAATGTTGCACGATATAACTTCAACCCACATCAACTCAGTTTGGTATTTTTTTGCAGAGATATTGCTGAGAGAGTGCACTATCGACGTTGATTTGTTATCCCACCTCTCCTGACTAATGTCTCTGCACTAACTGGGGAAACATGAACTCCAGAAATTCACTTTTCAGTTATGCTGTATGCCGTTCTCAAAAACAACAGTGCTTCGACTTGCTATATCTTCGACATTCATCAATCAATTTTGATAATTTAGTGTAAATAACAAGTACAATGTGTAAATATTATTTCTCGCCTAGACATTTTTGTGTGTAACACCAGTTTGTAAACAATATCAATGTTATCAGCTGTGCGGCGCTGCATCATCTGCCGCTGCCGGGGACGACGGTCAACCGATCCAGTGATCCCATAGCTTTTGCAGCAAATTGTAGACAAGGCCTACATTTCACCTTTGCTAGGAAACTCTCTTAGCATTGTAGCATTTCAACATGAACAAGTTTTTAATCAGAATTTTATCTTCTTTAGTAACTGGCATGTTGGCAAACAACTGATAACGTCAAAAGAATGAGTCATTTTGTTTTCGTAAACTCGCAGCAAGTTAAGGAAGTAATAGTGAATGGACATGAGACATTAAATAGGCATATAATTGCATAAACTTCATAAATAGTACCTGCCAAAAATTATTAAAGTTGGTTAATAATAGTCAAACTCAAAGATATAGCAAGACAAAGCAGTAATGCATTTGAGACATTGCATGACTGAAGAGATGCAATTTCCGGCTTCATATGTTTCCCAAGGTAGTGCAGAGACATTAGTTAGGAGAGGTGGGATAAAAAAAATCATCACTCGATAGCATATTCTGTCAGCAGCATCTCTGCCAAAAATTACTAAAATAGTTGATATGCATTGAAGTTATAGTGTGCTACATCAGTGTCATTTTTTGAGACACAGTGTATTATAAGTCATAAAAATAGCAACCTTTTTATTTTGGCAATAACTGTGCATAATGTAAACCAAATTTGATAAAATTTGGCAGCAATGTTTATTAAATAGTTTGATAATTGTTGAGTTTCTATTTAGTCAGAAAAGGGTTGATGCCGAGAACCAGCTTAGATGTTGTTGTTGGGGCATCAGATAACACTTTTCATTGTAAACAATGCCTGTTTTTCTAAGGAAGATTACATCTTGCAGAACTGTACAAGTTAAAGGTCTACAGTGCAAAGTGGCTCAGAAAAGAATTTCCAACCAAAGGTTTGAAAATACCATCAATTAACAATTTACTAAGTAAACTGAGAGACACTGGCAAAACTAACTGGCAACCGCGCATCGGCCGCTGCCAGTTAGTTTTGCCAGTTTCTTTCAGCCATGCAGCGTTTGCACCAACTGCAATATCAACAAATGTCCAAAACATCTCCAGTTATGTGTATCAGCTGAAAGTGGACATTTTGAACATAAGTTGTGACATTGTTAATTAGTGAATTGCAATTCTGACTGCTTTTGCTAAGACTACATACGTTCTGTGATTTATTTTATGTGTATTTACTATTTAGAAGACACATGTTCACTATCATATGGTAGATGTAGCTTCACCAATGTACAGTAATTACATTAAACAGGTGTGGTGGGCAGCCTTCACATGACTCTGTTACAAATTGTTTAACCAACATTCCTGCTAAATATCATCAAGTTTGGTCTACATTTTGCTAAGCTATGGTCGAAATAAAAAGGTTGCCCTTTCTACGACTCACAGTGTATATATGCGAGAGCGAACTAAATGCATAGCTTCCATGTAGATGCGAAACGACTGAAAATCATAAACTGGCTGCATTGAAAGTTGGATTCAGATATTAATTGTTATTATGCGAGCTGTTATTATGTTGACTATGGTGAGTATAAGGAAGGACACGTACCCTGATGCAGAGATGTCTACAGCGGGAACTGAGGGCTTTGCTGCAGCACTGCAGCCTTGCACCGTCCACCACACCAGTCAATGACTCTGAGCTGACACCAGCAGGCACCGGTCCCCGTACCTGCTGCTCGCGGTACTGACGACGAACAGTGTTTGATGATCGATGCAGAAAACACTGCCATAACGACGACTACACACGTACATGTACATTGCATCAGTCATACTCAGTGACTGCACGGTCATCTGTACCTAGTTGTTCTCACGGCAACTTTCAATCAAACCAATTTAATGCTGCATCGCATACCCCAGAAATTGTGCCTTTTCAGTTATATCATGTCTCGAAAATGACACTGCTTTGGCTTGCTATATCTTCGACTATAATCAACCATTTTAGTAATTTTTGGCACCTAATAGCTATGGAGTTTGGACTATCATAAGCGTGTTTAATTTTCATGTCAATTTGCTACTACTTCATTAACTTGCTGCAAGATTATGAAGGCAGAAATGACTCATTTTTGATGTCACTGGTTGTTTGTCAACATGCTGATTACTAAAGTGAATAAGATTCTGATTAGAAATTTGTTTGCGTTAAAAGGCTACACGGCTAAGCAGTTAGACAGAGAGTTTCCCAGCAAAGACTGGAATGTAGGCAGTGTCTATAAGTTGTTACAAAAGCTTCAGGTTACTGGGTCAGTCGACTGTCATCCCGGCAGCGGCAAATGATGCAGCAAAAGCACAGCTGAAAACATTGATCTTGTTTATGAACTCTTACACGACCTTATAATTTACAAAAAAATATCAAAATTGGTTTTCAAGACACGGTATACAGCATAATTAAAAAAGACAATTTTCGGGGTTCACGTTTCCTCAGGTAGTGCAGAGGCATTAGCAAAAGTAGGTGAGATATTAAATCACCGTTCTCTGCAATATTTCTGCAAAAATTGCCATAATTGAGTGATGTACATTGAAGTTATAGTGTACAACATCATTGCCTTGTTTGAGACATAGTGAATAGTCACTCGTGTCTACGTGACCACATAAAACAGAACAGAGCATGAGTTGTGATGAAGATCATCAGTAGCATAAAATAGGCAAGCTTAACAACACTGTGATTTTGCTAGTAGAGTCACCCTGAATAATACACCTCGACAACACGTCCAATATCCCACGTGTTGATGCCTACATATCAGTACTTAAACTGAGGGGATGTGGGGGAACATCGTCCTCTGAGTTTTCAAAAGAGGGACAATGAGTCCAAACTTCTCGAAGTGGTGGGGGAGACGCCGATTGCTGGATGAGTGAGGGTTAGTGATGATCATACGCTGGGTTGCGGTGGTCCACAGTACGTAGTGAGTAGGTTGATGAGGTGTTCATCAGACATGGATATGGTGGAGAAGGTGAGACGACAGCCAGCTTGACATTGCAATGACTCGGCGTCATCACAGCACGACACGACACTGCCGTCTCTGCCGCTGCCACTGCCACTGCCAGCTGCTGCACCAAACACTCACTTCAGTACACTCACTGGCGCTGCCTGACGACGATCTTCTGCTAGGAAGGTAATCGCAGGCTTGAGTAGTGTTATACGGCCGGTTTTGGACCATTTCTTTTCCGGCTCCGGTCACGTGACTATCTAAAAGTAGTCAAATTAGAAATTGAAATTAGTGATGGGCCTTTTTCTTGCGTTTACGTAACATAACGTAACATTTTGCGTATTTTCGCGAGTACCATCACTAAACTATCACAAAATTCTTCATAGATATTGCCACAATAAGTAAGTAAAACCTGTTCTTGTTTGTGACTATGGTGGATGGGTTACTTATACACGTGTGGTAGGCATATATCCTGTTCCAAACCGGTTTGAGCAAGAAAAATTTCATGAAAGTTTAGTTATGGTACTCGTGAAAAAATGCAAAATGTCATGTAAATGAAAGAAAAAAACCCAGCACTAATTTCAATTTCTATTTGACTACTTTAGATAGTCACATGACCAGAACCGGAAATAGAAATGTCCAAAACCGGCCGTATAACTCTACTAGCCTGGCAGAAAGTAGCCTAATGGCAGTCTACCGCTGGACGGGTGGATGGCTTAAAGTCACCTGCGGGCTGACTGCCTGTACACCGGGATCAACTTCGCTCGGTAACGAGTATTGGAGAATTTTACCTTTTCTAGCTCACTCACTGGGTTTAAGGCGTCAGTGCAGAAAGAGAGTGGGTGCAATGGCTATGGTGTTGACGTGGGTCTCATCTACAGCCTCGCAGTGGGGGGCCAGACCTCCGACTGCGGGGGCCCATGGCCCCGGCTCTTAGAACCGCCCCTGCCACACACACGATCAACATTCAGACAGTTACTGTTTGCATCAGTCGGCGAGTCACAATCGGTAAAAATACACCACTTTGATACTTGTCGATCACGAAGTCGCGATCACTGATGCAGCTGTACCATGATGCTTCCTCAGCAGTTCCTGTTCACTGAGGCCGCCTTACATTGCATTTCAAGATTTCAAGCGAGTTCTTTGTCTTTCAGCAGGAAAGTGCTCTGGTGTGCTGAGTGACTGAGGCAATCAAGTTTCTTTACTCATAACTTTTCTAGATGTCGACCAATTTCAAAACTTATTTCAAAGCAGACTCAGCAGCAAATCTGTGATAAACTATTAGTCACAGATTCCACCATACCTATAAACATGATGATGATGTTGATGATGATGATGATGATGGCATGGAAATCATGTACTAATCACAGATTTATCATCATCATTATATTACTTGCACCACTCTAATAATTTTTGATTGACTGATTGATCGATCACGTGGTTTGTCCTTGAATGGACGTTGCCGTTTCCACGAGCGACCTCGATGCAGAAGGCTTGCTTACGGATAACACTTCAGCTGAAATGTAGGCCAAGCCTAGGCCTACCTGGTAACAAGTTGGGTGGCCGAAAACCAGAAGAATAGCCTGGAATCGTCCATTGGGCGTCAGAACAAGCCTGCAGATTACAGTGACTATAGTGACGTCACTGCATCCCATTTGCCTCAGATTCGGCTTCAGCTGTCTGCTGCGAGTTTACAAATTATATTTACTTTTTACTTACTTAAATATTTCTGTTATATTGAACCCAATCATGTCCGTGCGATGGTAAAGTTACTGACTAGGCTCCTACCTGTCGTGGCATGGCTTGGAGTGGTTCGTGTGTAGTTGAGAAGACATTCAGCCACCTGGCGACTACATGTCGACCTAACTTGAGACAACTGAGCAGCAGTCGGCAATGTATCCTGCAAGAAGACTCGTCGACAGACGGCGCTGCACTGCGACACTGTTTCATTTTCACTCGCCAGGGAGCAGCACCTCCGCTCTTCTGTAAACCACAACAAACAACAATCAATCGTCGCTTTATCATTTCAACAACAACGGCGTCACACACACACATCAATTACTTCATTTCGGCTTGAGTACAAACTGCTGTAAAAGCCAATTATGACAAAGAATTATGACAAATTTCGACCCATGTGGCTCCCAAACTCCTGATTGAATCTCCATCAAACTTAAAAGGCCGAGGATAACTATAGGCGCTATAGGCCTATGTTACGGGTATGACCACATATGCAAAATTGCAAATCCATGTGACGCTTCGGCAGACACGTCACTTAGGGGATATTCGATTAACGAATCCGGATTCGGATACATAGTGAATCGATATTTGGATTCACTTGCCAAATCGAACACAACAATGACGTTATATGACGTCACTGTTGTTTGTTATGTTGTTGCATTATTTTAATTATTCACAACTAAGATTCTGCTTGTTTGCAGCCGTTGTTGCTACAGATGTCTTTCTTAAATCATTTATAACGGTTAGCACTCATAGCCGACGTCACGTCGTAAGTGAAACGGGATTCAAGCAGGATTCACAAAATCCAAATCCGGATTCGTTAATCAAATATCCCCTTACCATACGTTACAATTTCTTGGGGTAGGCAGGGTTCGTTTTTACTTCATTCTTGGGACAACGTCATGACGGATTTTTATAAGCTCTTGCGTCATATATGAAGTTTTTTTACGCGCACTGATGTGACTTGTGTATAGGCTACAATGAGAATGTATAGCCTAGGACGCATGCATGTTTCTGTTGGTGAATAGGCCTATATCATCATCATCATCAGCAGCAGCAGCAGTGTGTGTGTGTGTGTGTGTGTGTGTGTACAGACGATGACGTCTGTGTAGACACAGTGAGACTGCTAGTTGATCGTCAGTTGTACACGCTGATCTCAACGCTTCGTTAACATCTCCATCTCCTCGCACCTGCACACATACAGTCTGCCAGTAAGTAAGTAAGTTGAGATGCAAATGATGTGTATTCTAGTGGGACTTGCCGGCCTCAACACAGTTCAGAAATGGACAGCACCCTTGCATCGATCATTTGTCGAGGGGTGATGGGCCCATTGTTGAACTGTACTTGAGCCTGCGAAGACCTACTAGAATCAAGCAATCAATCAATCATTTATTTGCTCAGGATAAATCTAAATGGTAATAACTAATAACACATGCATGTAGTAAGTGAGCAGGACAACAAGGCTATTTCGGCACTAACAGTTGCCCTTGAAACATACATACACATACACCTGCCATTCATACATGCCAACCTTCACTGGTGATTCCTTTACCCGAAATTCAACATGGCGCCCGAAAACTGGAAGTAGTTTCATTTTGGCACGAGTGGTTGTACCTAAACGAACTTATTTGAGTCGATTACTATGTTTCGTGGTCGGCAAATTGAATGCCACTATTGTCATTCAGACCAGAATTCATTTCAAGATGGCAGCAAACAGCATCACAACCATACTGAATCTATCATCATCTATGCATGCGAACAGAGTAAAATTTTTGTGCAAAACTGAAAGTACTTCTGGTTTGTGGTCGCCATCTTGAAAGATAGATTTGCAGTAGATTCCAACATTATTTGTCTAGCTTCTGTGTCTTCCACATCCACTAAAAATGCGATTATACGGTCTTAAATTGCTGGAATGCGAGCAACACGTGCCAAACTGAAACTGCTTCCGCTTTTTGTCCGCCATATTTATTTCCAGTGTGACGGCGACACCTGGCGATGTGAATATTGTTGCCATTGAAAAGGTCAACCCTGACAACATAGGTATAGCAGTTGAAGTGTGCCAAAAATCACAGAAATTGTTTGTGTTATTTTGAAGATGTAAGCACAAAATGTGGGTCATCAAACGTAGTGGCCCCGCCCCCACATTTTTTGTTCACCCTGTAGAGTAGACGTGTGTAGTGATATACCGAGAAACGACATTTGTGTTGACAGGAGCTCTTGATAGCGAGATGACAACATGACTCCGCCCACCGCCACTGAATGCTCCTGCTGCTGCTGCTGCTGCTGGCAGTCGTCCACTCGTTACGGTCTACAGACCAGCAACCAACTCACATTCACCCATGCCAGACTGACCTCAAGCAAACACACAACAGCACAGAATTAACCATGAGCCAGATAATCTTCACTCTGAACATCGTCGCAGCAGTTTACTGGAGACACAGTCCTTCATACACACAAATATCTGAGATACAGCGTGAGATACGAGATTTGAAAATAATAGCACAGACCAGTAAGACACATTGTACATGGAAAATAGTTTGAATAGACACATGAAATTTAAGTTATCCGATGATGCTGTTCGTTTCGGGCCTAAAACCCACTAACGGTATAACGGTATAATAAAATCTATCCTAAATATGTAAAATAAATTGTTACCAGCAGTAGCTGCTAGTGATCTGTTGACGCAACGCCAGAATTCGCGCTGAAAAGAACACAACACTAGATAGATAGATAGATAGATAGGCTATATAGATAGGCTAGGCTATGTGTCAGTGGAGTGTGTACATGTACGTGCCGTCATGCTATACAGTAAACTCGGCACAGTGAGTCGTTACCGTTACGTACATCAGCTGAAATCAACTGCGTTAATATTGACAATTGTACAAGTATACAGCCGCAGACAGACAGATCTTCACAGTGCTCATCGCAATATCGCGTCTGTCACGGTCCATCTGGCAAATCTCATGTCGTTCGCATGTTCTACTAATTCAACAGACTGCATTAAAATACACGCATGACTTTTAGTCCGCATCGCCCACGCCCAGCATAGATGCGAGCTCGTGCTACACATGTTTGTCTGTCTGTGTGCTGGTCACATTGCAAAACGACTCAACCGACTCAATGCCGTGCGTGGTGTTGACGAACCATGGCACTGGGAAACATATGGGCGAGGGCGACAACTGGCGAATACGATTGAACGCTGCGTGCCCGGCGGCGGCAATGCTGACATCACTCTAGCAAATTGTTTGAGTTATTTTACTGAAGACAAGCAAATGAAACGTGGGTGAAACAAGACGCGGACTGCACATGTAGCATGTCGCGGCAACGCACTGTATAACGCACTCAACAGCTCGGCCATATCAGAGCCGTTCCTCCCAGCATGCACTGCAGCCAGCCATCCAGCCAGCCATACAGTCTCGTGGCTGCAGCGAGCAAACTGTGTGAAGCGATGAAGGGCATGCATGACGTCGACAGACATCGTGTGAACGTGTCATAGCAACACATTACACTGCAGCTGCTGCAGCTGGCGTGTAGAGTAGACGCGTCATAACGTGTCACCGGGCCATGCCACACACACACACACACAGACACATACAGTGCAGCAAGCATAGAGCACATCTGGACTGAACTATTCACTAATTGAACTCTACTCGCGTGACATGTCCAGTGACATTTTCATACCAATAATAGTTAACCGACGATGAATTTTCTCTGAAAATAAAAAAATACAGTTTGAATATAACATTTGAGTAGTTGAGAATAGCGTCGCTGAAATGATATGGCAGCGAAGTGTTGCGATAAGCGTGTCTGTCTGTCTGTCTGTCTGTCTTCATCAGCATCAATTATTTCATGAATCTCATGTCCAAAATTCAACAAATTTTCTATTCATGTTGCTTATGGCTCGCTCCTCTTTGGTGGCGTTGAAGATATTTTATGTACTTCCGGTTTTGTGGGTGACGTCATGTTTCTATATTATGGACCCAATGGTAGCGAGTCACTACCTGAGCAGCGTCGATGCACTGGCTAACGCCCCTGCTGCTATGTGTTGTTAGTTGCGTTCTTTTTTACACAATGGCGCCAAGAGTAGACTATACAAGTCCTTAGTGCAAGCGATGTCGGACATAGACCGAATGTTAAAAGAAAGATTTTGGAATCCAAAAAAAACCATTAAAACATTTCATGAAAACACAGAATAGAAACATAAAGTATTTACCAGGTGCATCCAAGAACATTTGGTAAATTCATCTATTGTGTGTTCTGAATGCGATTTTTGTACAGTTTTGTAACAGTGAGCAAGCACTACTGATGACGCTAAGTTAATTCTATTTAGTATCAGAGTTAGTTATAGTTAATGAAAACAACACTGCCGTGCAGCACCAGCCAGGAGTCAAGGTTCTGTGGAACCAGTTCTTTGCTTGCTTACAAGAACGACAGTCAGACAGTGAGGAGTGGACCTGGATTGTATTACAACAAAGTGATGGCAAAAATACTCGTGTTCAACTTCAACACCAGCCAAAACAGTTAGTGGTGTGCAAAGTGAAATAAAAATTGAGCGTTTACGATTAGCTGAAATTTAATTATTGTTTTTTTTTAATTTTAAACCAATGCAATGCAGCATTTAAGTTTTTTT
>Ga0209782_1000730_pt1 | contig 15292 bp, 7 predicted proteins | sample WorMetmaBAHAMAS1_FD_187390 | JGI IMG/M metagenome (GOLD analysis project Ga0209782, IMG submission 187390) | Marine gutless worms symbiont microbial communities from Max Planck institute for Marine Microbiology, Germany - Inanidrilus... | ecosystem: Host-associated > Annelida > Digestive system >...
CAGTACATGCCGTCGTCGTGTATCTGTCCATCCGTTTCTGTGTGTGTGTCTGTCACACTCTGGTATTGTGTAAAAACGGCTAAACGTAGCATCACGCAAATAATGCCATACAATAGGGATATTTTGTAGTTGCAGAATTTCTACTGACAAGCGCGTCGCGTGGTCCATCTGCCATAGCAGAGCCACTTGTTTGCTATGCCGTACAAAAAGTTCACAAATGAGCCCCGTTTTCTCTGGAGTTACTGGACCGAATTTCACGAAATTTTCACACGATATAGAGGCATCATTTACGCTGTTAATGCGCTCATTGAGTTAGCGATATCCCATTTTGTTTCAGAATGACAGAGCGATAAGTGCAGTGGGTAGGTAATGCCCCATATTTGCCACTAAATTGGTTGCCATGGCAACGTCCTTTAAGATATTGGAAAAAGAAGGTCGGATTGATCATCTGCAATTCAGTACCAGCCATATGGTGCAAAGATTGTGAAAATCGGTCCAGCGGATCCTGAGATAATGGGCTCCGAGCCAAGAAGTCCAGTACTACACAAAATTGGTTGCCATGGCAACTTCCCTTGAGGAATCAGAAAAACTGGACTGGATCGAGAAAATTCACGCAAATACCTTCCATTTTGTAAAAAAAAAATCGTGAAAATCGGTCCACTAGAAGATCAGCCTGAGATGGAGAAATTGGTACAAGGACCAGTTGTTATGAATACGACTGACTTGACTTGACAAAATATGAATGGTGTTACCTAATTAGTCTGATGTCCAGAAATGACTGACTTTGACTTCACAAAATATGACTGTTGGAAAAGGAGTTTACTAGTACTTACTATATTGCTGCAGGACACCAAACCATTTTCGTCATATTTACCACTTAATAGTTTATAAAGTGGTCCTACTTCTTTTATTTTTTATTTTATTTTTCTGAATATTAAAGTACGTAAATTCACTAGCTTCACAAATTAATAGTAGGTTAACTGAGTTATGTAAGAAGCAATGCTAACTGCTAAGGTGAATACCCAAATATAGGCATTTACACAGACCCATAACATTAGAAAATGTGTGTATTGGTTGCAGGTAAATGACGGCATTGTCTGCTGGTGCTATGGCAGTGCAGTCACACAGGATTTCCAGACACGTCGTGTCCATGTTCCGTCGTTACATAGCTTCGTCATCATTTATGAGTGAGAAGCAAGAAGTCAGGTTTGGTGATGATGCTTCATCTAGGCCAAGTCTACAGCAGCTGCGCAGTAAATGGGGTTCGATATCATTTGATGTTGCTAAAATGAGAGATCTTGTTAACCATGACAATCACGAACAGAGAGAGCAGATGCGACAACTTTTTAGCCAGTCACTGTTCACGCCACGCTATAATATAGCTTTGGATGCTGAGCGAGAACTGGCTTTATTACGACTGAAGGAAATCTGTGACAAGAAACATATCTCTGTTCTCGACTTCCGTGGTGATCCGCGACGCATTTTCACTGCACATGAGTTGACGGCCATTGTCGACGCAAGCACAGCAACCAAAATGACCGTTCAGTTCAATCTGTTTGGTGGCACTGTTCTTCGCCTTGGCACAGAGAGACACCATGCACAGCTGTTGTCTGGCATTGACACACTGGAAGACATTGGCTGTTTTGCACTTACGGAGCTCGGATATGGCAATAATGCTGTGGAGATGGAGACCATCGCAACGTATGACCACAAGATGGACGAATTTGTTGTTAATTCACCCACAACTCTTGCACAGAAGTAGGTGGCAGTGACACTGTATGAAATTGCTTAGTGCTACATAAGACAACATCTGTAATGTGCCGCAGACGTATGTTGGATTATTAGCTCTATACGTCAAGTGTCTTTGGATTTGTTACTAGACCTGGCTCTTGCAGTTAGCTACAGTTATCCCAGATAGATGCCTGTGAACCTCTCTAGTGGTGTTTCACTTGCAGCGATCACATATTTGTAATTTGTAACACTGACTCATGAGCATTGATCCTTCTCGACCAGCTGATATTATCAAAAATTAGAATACTAAACTAGGCGCTGACAGAATATTGTTATTATTTGACATCATCATCATCATATTATTATTAGTGATGGTGTCACAAAAATGCTGTTCAGACACTGTACAAAAATAGTCGCAAAGTCTGTATAGTAGGCCTATAGTGCATGAAATTCAGTTACTGAAGGCCGGGTGCCATGTACAATGGCATTTTTAGTATATATTGAAATGTCAGACATGCTGATGTTATTGTGATATCTCGTGGTTGCATGATAATTGATTATAAGCTTTTATATATATATGTATAACTGTAAGCAACTAAATTTTCTTGTTTTATTTTCAGATACTGGATAACCAATGGAGCAGTGCATGCCCATCATGCAATCGTCTTTGCCCAGTTAGTAATTGATGGAATGGGATACGGAGTACACGCAATTCTTGTTGGAATCCGTGACAAACAGATGCAACCATTGCCTGGAGTCACCGTTGTTGACATGGGTATCAAGATGGGTCTTAACGGAGTTGACAATGCACGCATTAGTTTTGACAATGTTCGTGTTCCTCGAACCAATCTGTTGAATAGGTTAGTCATTTCAAATGGCAGCTTGTGTGAATCAAGATTGTTGTCATTGCAAGTCGTCACTATGGGGCCTCAGTTGCTTATGCATTACATCACTGGTATGGGGATTGGGGAAACAGCCTATGCATGTGCCACAAAAATTGGCCGATTTATGAATATCAAATTACCATAAGAGCATGATAGAATTTTCTCATGCTACTATATAATGCAGTTATTTTATGTCGTTCGACATTTCTGAAATGGTAGTGTGAGATATAGGCAAACTGTGGAATATGCGGATGCACTACGGGAGAATTTTGTGCATTATTCTTATGATACAAAAACGATTGGTGGACGTGACCATTGGCACCACCTTACAAATACATGTATGCAGTCGAACACTTCTGTACAGCGGTATGAGTGGATCTGCCACCAGGGTTGGCGATGTGGCCCGTTCCCAAAGGGATTCTTTTTCTATGTACCATAGAGATCATTAATTCATTATGCTAGCTTCTCATTACTGCAACTGGTGCTGGTAATTGATGTAGGTATGGAGAAGTCGATGCCGGTGGTTCTTATTCGTCTCCAATTGAAGGCACTAGAGCTCGCTTTTTGGCAGTTGCAGACCAACTGTTGTCTGGCAGAATATGCCTTGCAAGTATGTCAGTTGGTGTTGCAAAGGCCACACTGGCAATTGCTCTGCGATACGCTGCCACACGCCTCACTGTTGGGCCGCGTGGTCGTTCGGACACTCCAATCCTTGCCTATCAGCTGCAGCAGAGGGCACTGTTGCCACTTCTGGCAAGGACATATGCCATGTGCTTTGGTGTGAATTATGTGAAGGATCGCTGGAGTGATCAGCCACCTGATGGGTCAGACCATGCTGACATTGTTACTATGTGCTGTGCCATCAAGCCACTGGCATCATGGACCGTTGAGCAGGTAGCGAGTGTTGCAAGAGAGAGATGTGGAGGCCAAGGTTATCTGTCCTGCAACCGTTTTGGTCCTTTCATTGAGTTGGCACATGCTGCTATGACTGCTGAGGGTGATAATAGTGTCCTTATGCAAAAGGTAATACTATTTCTTCTCTGTTTTTCACGGTTCCCACTCACGGGAGAAAAACTCCTGGAATTTTATGTTAGACCTGAAATTATTTGGTGTGATATGTCGATTTATGCTGAGTTTGAGACTGTAACAGAGCTGTATAGCATACAAGTTAATTCATGTTACAAAGTACAGTGCATATAGTTTTTTAAAACTGAATTCTACAGCAAGTTTTTTGTAGATTAATCTAGTCCACTGACATTGATTGCAGCTGATTGGTAACTATTCAGTATTGCAGACCAAATGTGTTTGATATTCGGCTGCAAGCTGTGATCGAAAGCTCCTGGAAAATTCTAAAATTGGACTGGAAAACTCCTGGATTTTTTTCTTCCAAAACAGTGGGAACCCTTTTTTGTTACGATGCTTCTGTATAACAGTGTCACATTAGTGTGAGGCTAACAACTGTATAAATCTGCATATCTTCGTGAAGTATTAACAGGTATATTTTCTGCAGTTACTATGGATTAAGCTAAGTTCCCAAACTGATTGAAACACATCCATATTTTTGGACTTGCACAATTTGGGTATATACTAGCTCTGTGTGGAGTCAGATATATCATAACTGCACCATCTCTTTACCATTCAACCTCCCTGCAGCACTCACTCCATCACTTGTAACTCTTGCTTGTCCACCTACACATCCATATATACGAATAACTGATCACTCTTTTTGATATGCTTCACCTTACCTTTGGAACCAGCTTCCTCCTTCACTCTGTCAACCTCACCCGACCTCTGATTTTTACCGCAAGATGTAATATATACATCTCGCGCTTATGCTACGATGTCAGTGTCCGTCTGTCTGTCCATCTCTCTGTGACGGAAGTGCATTAGCACATTATAGCTAATATAGATTTTAAATTCCGATCCCAATTTACCGCGCATTGCGGTCGCGGTGCATGCAGGCGCGAGGGAAGGGATCATCGCCGGGAAGAGTGGAGGGATCATCTCGCGCTATGCTAGCCACTGCTAGGCCCTCTTGTTCTCTTTCTGCTTCCCTTACTTCTACTTCCTCTGTTGCATCTCCTCTTTCATCATCTATAACTCACTGTCTTTCACTTCCATCTTAAAACCTCTTCCACAAATTATTCCCACTATAGACTTTTCTTTCCTCAGGACTGATTCCATGTTTTTCCGACTGCTTCTGGTACTTCTGAGATTTTCTTTTTTGTCTAGTTTCTCCCATTATATTTTTATTTATGGCACAGTGTGGTAGATTAAGCTGACTGTATCAGCTTTTGAGTGCACTGTATATATAACATTATCGTATCGTATCACAAAGTATTTTCAATATTAGGTGACAAATTTAGATTAAAAATTTGACTTTTGCATACGTCCACTATACCATATTGTATTGATCATTCTACCAGTGTAAATGCAGAGTGGCCCCGTTCTCCACGATCCCCACTTCAATGTATGCTTACACATTTAAATATTTGATTTACGAACGTTGACATTGAGTTCAACTCTGACTAGAAATTTGTAAACTTGGACTCACATTTGGAGACTCGACTACATCCTGGCTATTAATATCTGTTTGTTTTTTTTCTTAATTTCTGGAAATACATTTCATACTACCATGACGTAGTTACTTTAATTCAGCTGATGCAACTTACATGTACCTTGTATATTGAGGATGTACAAGAACTTGAACTGAGGATAGCTAACAACAGCCTTCTCATCCATTTTGTATAAAGTTGTTTATTGTCTGTTACTGTTTGTCAGGTGAGCAAAGAACGACTGGCAGCTTTCCGAGGCCCACAGGCACCCAAGGATGCTCCAGCAGCTGATCTTGGCAGTGCTTCTTATCTTCATCATCTGCTTCTTCGTCGTGAGGATGCTCTGTTCATGGAACTTGGCGGTGAGATGAAACAAGCTGGCAAAGATGGCTTATTTGCGGCATGGATGTACGATCAGAGTGATCTTGTGCAGGCTGCGGCAGTTGCCTACGGCGAACGACTAGCCAGCGAGCAGTTTCTCAGCGTTATCAGCAAGGCTAATGCCGACCTGCATTCAATCCTTGACCACTTGTATCGGCTGTATGCCATGGACTGCATTGAAAGAGCTCTTGGCTGGTATGCTCTGTTTGATGCTGGGTTGCCATGTGACCTGGCTAAGGCAGTTCCGGATGAAGCAAGGCGACTCTGCCGTGAGTTAGCTCCAGAGGCAGTTGGCCTTGCAGAGGCATTTGGGCTCACAGATGCCATGCTGTCAGCACCAATTGCTCGTGATTGGATCAGTTACAATCAGTACGATAATCGTGGTGAAGTAACCGCAGGGTGATTGCTAATTGTTAGTTAACACTATTTTTTTATTTTTATAGCCTATAATATGCAGTTATACACTTGCTAACTAAGTAATGCTGTGTTATTTGATATTTGTATATTACAGAGGTGTTATTGAATTTCTTCTGCACTTAAGGCAGCGACTTTCACATTAACTGGTCTGTGAACTGTGCGGACTCTAATGTAGTGTTCAGATCTTCTACTTTCTTTTGCCCGTTGTTTGGGATACTTAACCATTCGTTGTTCAGTCCAGGCAATGTAATATTTTTCCCACTCGTTTCTTATTATCTACTGGCATAGCTGAGCGAGGTGGATTTTTAGTCTCGCCTCCTCACAGTAATGCATAGTGACTTGAGTAGTCACGTTTCTGTCTGTCCGTGACAAAGAAATGTGTCCGAGGCCTAGTCGACCCCCCCCCAACCCCTTCCCCTCAATTCACCCATAGGGTGAAAGTTCAGACCAAGATGGACCAAAAAGTCCAATGTAAGGGGGGTCTATAAAATTGATATTTGTTGACCAAATATGGGTGCAAAGTTTCAAATTAAATAGGCTCATATAAGGATTCAGGGTCAAACTTTTGACCATATGTTGAGCTGACGGAAAACTGCAATAGAGGCGCGACCATATACCGCTAGATATTCTAGTTCATCTAAATCTCTGTTTGCAGACGTGTTTGTTTGTATTGATGCCAAGATATTAACTTCCTAACAATTAAACATAGGATGAGGAAACTGGGGGAAGAAGGTACACTGTACAAAGATCTTGACTGAGTTCGATTTTCAGGGCATAGGCCCCATTTTGGGACTCCTGAACCCCAACCGCAGAATATAAATAAAGCGCAAGTGGGTATGGCAGTCAGTAAGTAAATAAGTAAATGGCTGTCTAAAGGCGTTAACGCGCACCAGTGGAAAATCAGCATATGCAGTCGTGATTATATTTTGTTTCATAATTTATCTCTGCATATACATACACCTCCTTTGCATAGTGCCTTTCAGTGCCATTTGTGATGTGCAACATAAAATGCAAGGTAATACATTTTTATCAGTACCCCATGTGGGCACCAGGACCTAATGTGCCACAATGTAGATTTTAGTGCTTTTTAGATTATTTGTGTTTGTTTCCCTTATCACTTTTTTCCTTTTGCTTCTTGTAACTTGCTTCCTTTTCTCTTGATTATATTTTCCTTTATTAGTTACTTTTCCTATATCTGTTCCTTTGAAAATAGCCCTGCTCTGTTTCCACACCTGATGTCATAGAATGCAACTAAACCTGCATTATAAAGTGTCTCGGTTTATTTCATATTGTAGTTTTTTTGTGTTTGATTATTTGTATTACGTCGATTTAGTGTTTATATACTTAGTTTTGTGTTAGCCTAGGTTCATTATGTTGTTATGCCTTTTTCTCCTGGCTTTAATTTTGATTTTCTCAGTACTAGCTAAGAGATTGGCTGGGAAGAGCATTTCCAGTATGACTTATTTAGTGTTGGGTGACGTTAAACATTAACTTAATCAACATTATGATCAGTAATTATACCATTGTTATCTATTGTATGCGTTAATTTGTTTTCATGTGTAGCTGCAACATGTTTGGTACTGGGTACATTAAATTTGTCTGCGTATTATATCTGACATTATACAACAGTGTAAATTTTGTTATTTCTGCCAGTGTGTCTGTCTGTCTGCAAGCATGTGTAAAAACTGGATGTTAAAGAACTTTAAACTTCACCAGATCTTATACATGTAAATGTAGAAAGCAAGTTATAAATCAGTCACTGATGGTGCAAACACATAACAACAAGTATCTGCTGCCATACAGACAGACGGATAAAATAAAACATAATGTACAAGTTGACTGTGTGGCAGTATCTGCAGCAGTCCTGACTACTGTGTCAACAGCCAAACCAACACGGTCCAGTAACAGCCGTCCACAAATGTCTCAACACAGCTCAGAATGCTGTCTGCAATAAAAGTGTGCACAGACACCATTCTGCACTTTCTTCGCTTGTTCTAATGAGAGTATTTGGAGATGACTCACTCAGGTATTTTTTTTACTCGCAGGCAAACTAACATTGTCAAATGACTAAACCAACTAACGAACTGAATCGAGTGATGGAATACCATTCAACATGCTCAAAATTGTTCATCTTTTCTTGACCTGGCACCCATCTCCTCAAAGAAGGGACATTACTTTGAATCAGCTTTACATTCCAATGCAAGCAGTACTGACACTGACACCAAATTTAACAATGCAGCAGTGTGTAAGATAACACCTCACAGAATACGTCTTTTCACATCAGTAGTTATATGGCTGGTATCGTGTGTTTTTCTCTGGTTTGCTAAATCTTGTCGTTGTCATACTTCTATGGCTGTTGACAGCTAAACACATCACACAGAGTCATATACAGTCACATAATAGGTGTCTTTATTGTCATACATGTCAACTACAATTTCTTTTATCCTCGTAAATGCCTCCAAGCAAAAACAGATTCTTCCACCACACCTATACTGTAAAACTGATACTTAGCATCATGTTACTCTTAATATAATTTATTAACCTTTACTATCCACATGTAGCATTGGTCAATATTCATTTGACTACAGTAACTGGGTACTTCCAGCCACACAGCAGACCTAACGTAGCAACCCATTTTCTGCTGCAAGTCAGTGGATTAAAGGCAGAGAATACTTTCACTCCTAGGTGCTAGGAACAGCATTTGGCCAGACAAAAATTTTGTCACCAATGACTTGTGAGGTTCAGAAGAACAACATGCTGATCCATGTTTATCAGTCTAATAAAAAAACATTGCTTGCTTTGACTGGAAAAAGGAATTAGTCCGTCATCCAACATTCAGTGTTTACAACGTAATCATGCTACATCAGAATCATGAAAGTACTTTATAATACAACAAAATTAAATGACAAATAGGTTTCCAGTCACCAATGACTGTTTGATGATTGTTTCTGTTGTCAACAAGTAAAACTTACTACTGTGAATTGGTACATAATAATATCTTATTAAATTTCGTGCAATCTGCTGTCATACAATATGGTAACAGCCTTTTGTATGAAGCAGACATTATGTAGAAACACTTACTGCAAGCACACGTAAATGTTTTGATCATCTGTTGCTGCAACTGGTGGGCACTGACATTGTGAACACTGTTTAAATACAGAGTAAGCCTTAGGTATCTGACACTTATGATTGAAACATTTGAAATGTTGATAAAGCTGTGCAAAATTTGATTTGTTGTTCGTGAATATTCAATGTGCAAGTGCACATTCACTTGCTGAATTACATCATTTTTTCTAGGGAATTGTTTTTTATTGGCACACCCTGTAGGTACACTTTGAGTTGCAAATCTCCCCAGCACTAGTTCTGAAGTAAAATCCACAACACTTATGGCTACAAATACTGAATCATATCGGTTACAAGACTCACATGCTGCTGATGGCGTTGAACTGTAAAAAAAGTTTCCGGCAGCCGTGGCTTCATCATTGCTGTATTGACCCGTTGGCATACCTGTCAACACAGGCTGGTGAATGTTAAGTGTTGTTCCACGACACCCATACAGTTCAATACTGAAATGAAGGCAAAGTTGCATAGTTTATTAATCTTTATTACCTCCCTAGAAATAACGTGGCAACACATTTTCTGTAGGAAGTTGGTGTATACAGAAAGAGAATGCATTCCCTCCTTGGTGCCAAGAATAGCACTTGACATTCATGAGAATAGGCTGATACACATATATGAGTGTAAGAAAAAATACAGTTTGCTTTGAATAGGAAATGGAAATGATTCATTCACTGAACATCCAGCAATATGACACTATGTAATACGTATATGGCAATTATGCTACATCAGAATCACGAAAGTATTCATCATACAACAAAGTTAAAGAAGAAATATGTTTTCAGTCACCACCGACTGCTTATGATTGTTGCAGTTGTTAACAATTACAATTTCCTTTTGTGAACTGGTATATAATTATTCTTAATTTTCATGCAATCTACTGTCATACAATATCAACAAGAAGCTCTGCTATCAGTACCAATCCTGGAACTACAAAACATCCCATTTGAAAATGATTGCAATCGACAAATGACCTTAAAGGTTATATGCCTACGGTCATAATTGTTGCTTTAACGTAGGCCGTATATCAAATCCTGTTAGTGGCCTGTTACAGTGTATCTATCTAGCTTCGTTCCTGAGATAATACCCTTTCGAAGTAAACGTGACTGACGATGACCTTGAAAACTCCTTCATTTTTGACAATAAAACTTAAATTACAAGCTACGTTCACTTTCTAATTTATGTGTAAATATATCGTAGTTGAATCACAGTTTATGTATGAGCTATAAGTATTACGAAGGTTTGAAATAGCAAAAGTGACCTTCAAACTTACTCAATGTCATTGGCAATCATACCATTCGATAGGCCATATATGATTTCCTATTTGTCTTCTATTGTAACTATCTGTCTATCTTGCACCATTTATGAGATATTATCACTTATTTACCAAAATTAAAAGACGTCATGTGACCGTGACCACGCCCACTCAAGGGACAGTTTGTAATCCCAGTGCTAAACATCATATCGCGAAGCAGTGTACAAAATTTCAACATTCTAGCTTTAACCGTTCTGGAGATATACTAGGGGGAAATAAAAATTTAAATGGGTCACATGACCATAACCACGCCCCTTTCAGGGATGATTTGTCATCGGTCTGCTGTGACTAGTTACGATTAAACAGTGTATCAAACTTGAAATCTCTACATTCACTCACTATGAAGATATAAAAGGCGACGAAAAATGCAGAAATTGGAGTGGTTTTGGGGTTAGCGGTCACTCAAGGTCATCGGCAACATAGCCATTCGATAGAGCACATATGACTTCATATTGGACTTTAATAGAAACTATGCGTCTATCTCGTACCGTTTTTGAGTTATTATCGCTTATTTCCCAAATTTGAAAACGTTACGTGACCGTGACCACGCCCACTCAAGGGACAGTCTGTAATCCTAATGCTAAAGCATCACATGGCGAACCAGTGTACAAAATTTGAAGTGTCTAGCTTTAGCCATTCCGGAGATATTTTAGGAGGAAGCAAGACTTTATTTTCACGAGCATCAAATCATATCACTATGACACTCACGTGTTTGTGATGGTGTTGATCTCTGTACACGATTCCTGGTGGCCGTGCCTCCACCATCACTGCCGTATTGACCCATGTGTGCACTGTAGCCAGGTGCGTTATAGTACATCTGGTACTTGACGTATGACTCGGCGACACCGCTGCTGGCCAGTGCATTAGTGTTGTATGTAGCACTGTATGACCCTACGGCAACAGGCACACAGCTCGATACACACCTCTTTCCTGATGGTGAATATCTGAAATGCAAAACTCACCTGCAGTTACAAGATTCAGGAATTTCCCCATATTTTAATTTCTTACATAAAATGGCATCAATTTTGAATTCGGTGACTTTCAGCAAGTTATTTCAGTACGTACTGGAAAAAAATTTACAGTGAATATCAATACACTGCAGTGCACATGTGAGCCGCATGCCAGGTAAACAAACACAGTGTATCCACGTGCAAGTGTTGCAGTCTGTCTACATTTAATGAACAGTGTGTCATTAGGTTTTTAGAACTAGAGGGGCTGAGTAATGCTACAAAGCATACATGCTGCTGGAACTGCTCTATTTAACCAGTGATACTGTGACAACATCCATTTATGGGCCTCTTTTCCAGAACCAGAGAAGATGCAGTCGCCAGTGGCATCAGCGGAACCATATGCAAATGAACTGCACCTCACTTCAGACAGATAACCATGCCAAAAGCTCATTACTCAATTTTTTTACAGGCTGGACGGTGTTCCTGATGCCTACACAATAACGAAGCACTGAAGCCATATTTAAGTAGTGACAAACGAGTACTAATAAATGAATCAAAATTCATACTTTTAATTCACACCAGAACCAAACACAACTGAGTCCTCAGCTCATCAGTGAACTTCAGAAAGTACACAAAATGAAAAATATTCGAAATTAATTGACTGAGTTAAGGTTTAATGTCGCACGCAACTCAAAACAGATTATTTCGGAGATGCTCTTCCAAGCCAATCTCTTAGCTAGTACCAAAAAAAAACAAAATCAAAACCAGCAGAAACCATCACAAAATACATATAAAATCTAGACTAACACAAAATTAAATCCATAACAATACAAGCAACTATGCACAAAGAACACAAAATTACTGTAATACAAAATAAACCAAACCAACTTCAACGTTCAGTCGCCTCTTACAACATCCGGCCCAGAAATGGACAGGGTCCATTGCCAAAGAAAAAATAAGAAAGTGAATAAAAAAAGGAAAAAACTAAGCAAGAAAAAAGGATTAGTATGGAAGTTCTACTGGTATAAATCCCATTAATGAAGCAAATGTTAGTGACAACGTGGCTGTAACAGGACTGGACTATAACAGTCCAAGTGGCAAAAGAGCAGTGACAATGGCAAATATAGACTTATACGAAATATTGTTAACAAGTTATTTATGCACCTTGTTGATAAACTGGTGCAGGTGCATAACACATGTACGGTCTAGTAACACAGGCTAACTGGTCAGGTGTCGTCTTTGGATTCAGTTCTTTCAGTTCGGCTTTTGTTACGGCTTTCTTTACCTCCACCTGCATATATACAGCATGTCAATTGCCAGCACAACAGCAAACATGACATCTGCATAGGTTATCTGATAATCACTTTCAGTTTTTAGCTTTTATATTGGTGCCACAGATTAATGTTAAATGAAATTTTTGTACTGTTTTTGGATAATTCCTATTATCATAATTTTCCTTTCTAAACTATTCCCAGAAAAAAAGCTATTTGTACAGCTTCTCATTATTAAAAATGTAATTCTACTTTGGTTGCGCCTCCTCAAACTGCACAGTTTGAAATTTAAAACGTCTAGTGATTGATCTTGTGTGGTGCTACAAAATAGTATTTCGCCACGGCCTGCTGACTGTCAGCGAGCGCATATAAACCAGCAACAACAGCCAGTCTGTTGTTGGCAGAACTTAGCAACAATAGCAGACATAGCAGTGCAATCTACAGTCATGATGTCATCACGCTGTATAGAGAGCTGGATGCCGAGAATGGTCAACAACTGATGACTGTAGATCGCACTTGATGGTTGAGGATAGGCACGAGGTACCATCTCGTGGGTCCATAGGCGTCAGCTGATATTTGTCCATGGTACGGGGCAGTTCTATGAGATGGTTTAGTGCTTTTATACTGTCGGTTGAGTAACAAAAATGGCATTTGGCTTATAAAACAACCGGTGCTGATTACTCTCAAAGGTTTTCTCATGTAACGAGTAGATGAAAACCGAGGAGGAACCAGCTAACCAGTTTCACCTAAAAACAGCCGTAAGAATAGAGGTGATGGCTGGCACTAAGTGGCAGCAAAGAAGTACAACCATTCTGTAAAGTTACAAAATCTCACAGCATGTGATTATCTATTGCAGTCAAAAGCTACTGCTTAACAGCCATATATTACTTGTAAGCCGCCGATGGTGTGTCTTGGTCGTGAACACAGCCAGTTGATGGGCTCATTTGTCGTAAACCGAATAAAGCAGAAACCTCGCCGGTTATTTGTCATGCGGTCAGTGGGCCAATCAAGTTCATCAACCTGTTACCATGCAAGCAACAATACTATCACTATCAAGTGAGCCTTCATACTGAACATCTGAATTTGGTTACCACAGTGCTATCATTATTATCATCTATACACAGTAATGGCGCCAAATGCAGGTGGGGTAGGTTAAAATTGGCCACTTTCGACAAATATGTCATTATAACTCAAAAAAGGCGCAAGATAGATGCACAGTTTCTATTAAAGCCAAATAGGAAGTCGTATGTGCTCTATCGAACTGTCATGTTCCCGACACTTTGGGTTGCCCCTGACCACCCAAATCATATCAGCAAACCAGTCACTATTCGTACAAAAAATCACTTGTAACCTTACACATATAATCATCATAACATGCAAGAACAGTTTAACAAAAGCTTCGACATTGAAAAATTTACCTCGCCAAATTGGCCAAAGTAGTCTCGGATTGAAGACTCGGACATATTAGGGTTCAGACCACCAACAAAGATCTTCTGGAGTGTATCTAACACAGGCCGCTGTTTCATCCGTTTTGGATCAATATTCTTTCCATGCAGCATATGAGTCTTTACTTCCAATACCTTCATGTATAGTGCAAAACAGGATACGCGAGATCACAAAACACCAACTGTTTGGCATTTTGTTGTTAAGTGTAATAACTTTTTGCTAGTCTAGCAACAGTTGTCCGAAAATCAAGCAAAAAAACGATAATCGGTTGTCATGCAAGAACTCTAGTATTCACTATTTGCCATGTCATAGGCCTAAACACTACACGTGTTGTAACTGTGCATCCATTCTCCTGCGCCTCTCAAGATTTGTCTCCATCATCATTAATGTTTAGTTGGCTCAGACCAGTGTTGCTCTGAAGTGATCATGACCAATAGCCTGTCTCCACAGGGCTGTGATAGGGGCACTATTGTTGTCACAGCGAAGCTGGTCAGTCCACTCGGCAAGTGGTCGTCGTCCTGTTTGACATTTCAAAGATGGATCAGGAAGTCAACCAGCTGAGAGCTCAACTTGGCCAAATTCGCAGGAGTGTTGTCCAAATATGTATGGCATTCTAACCACTTCAGTTAGACACTGAATGCGCAAGACTGGTGCACAGTATCCACATTCGTCATATCAAGCAGTCTGCATACTAGCACAGCCATTGATTATGATTGCCACGGTACTAGATTAAAAAGCCACACACACGACAGCAACTCTTTGAAAGACCATTTCATTATAAACTTCAATCAACACAGTCTCTGATAACACGAGTGCATGCTGTACTCATAGACAGCAATACAACAGTGCTGACTATAGCAGACTCTCAAACGAATTCAGGTGACCGCGTGAGTGCCCTGCTAATCCAACGAGTTCTGACGGTAAATCAAATCGGGCCCTGGGTCGGCCGAAATTGTGGACGTAAAATCGGGTACTGGGTCCGATCCGTTTTTTCGTGGACCGTTCGAACTCTAATAAGAATAAGCATTTAGATAAACAATGAGCAATTTAATCATCAGTATAGAACCAATTATGGAATGACAATGTTCGGCTATGGAAAATAACTCGTTCATTTTTCATTCATTCCAATAAATGACTTACCTCTGCAAATGCTTTATTCTGACATATAGCATGGCATATTAAGATCTATGGAATCTAGTCTAACTACATTAACAAGTTGAAACAC
>Ga0209782_1000731_pt1 | contig 15289 bp, 7 predicted proteins | sample WorMetmaBAHAMAS1_FD_187390 | JGI IMG/M metagenome (GOLD analysis project Ga0209782, IMG submission 187390) | Marine gutless worms symbiont microbial communities from Max Planck institute for Marine Microbiology, Germany - Inanidrilus... | ecosystem: Host-associated > Annelida > Digestive system >...
AATTGAATTTTGGTAAAATCTGAAGGCAAAAGAAGCCATCTGGTGACAAGTATGTCACTGAATTTTATGCTACAGAGATCAGAAAACGGGACATTTGCAGCAAATGTTAAAATGCGGGCCTGTGGGGTGCGAGTGTGATAACGGGTGATATGCAGGGCAGAAGTGTGTATGTGGGTAAATTGTAGGCCTTAAAAGTGTGGGTGGGCCTATGCTGATGCAGTCGTTGCATACCGACACATTCGCATGGCACCGCATCAGGTCTGAATGACTCTAAAGCTAGGTTCTTTCACACTAGAATATGGCACTGCACTGTACGGCATGTTGAGTACTTGCCGTTTTCACGTAGCCTATTCCTGGCCATTATTTGCAGACATTATGTCATCCACAAAACATAATACATTGCAACACTGCTAGAGAAGGACTGAGCCATGGCTATTGGTAGTATGCATTGAAAAGTTAGTGAAGGTTGGACATGTGGTCTCTGGGATACATGTGCTGACAGATGGTAATGCTCATCACAAATTACAATACTCCGCTCCCCTACCAGTGTCATAGTAATAGACCGGCGCATATTTTGTGTAATTGTATTAGTTAATTGTACAGTTACACTTCTAATTTTTGTGATGTTTTGTTGTTTGAACAGCCCATCATATTTCTATGGACCAACAGCATTTTGGGCGTACATGTTCGTTATATCAAAAGCGTATGAACTCGGTGACACAGTTTTCATCATTCTGCGCAAGCAGCCGCTGATCTTCCTGCATTGGTACCATCACATCAGCGTCATGATCTACGTGTGGTACAGTTACACGGATCACACAAGTCCCGGTCGTTGGTTTATGGTGATGAATTACACCGTTCACTCGTTCATGTACACATACTATGCAGCACGCGCGATGCGATTCCATGTAGCACGCTGGGTCAACATATGCATCACAAGTATGCAGATCAGCCAGATGGTATTTGGTCTTGTCATCAACGTGGCGATCTATCGTGTAAAGACACAAGGTGGTCGTTACTGTCAGCAGTCGTTTGAGAACTTGAAATATTGCTCACTGATGTATCTTAGCTATTTCTTTCTGTTTGCTTATTTCTTCTACGTAACGTACTTACAGAAGAAAAAACCAACAGAAAGCAATGAGAAAAAGAAGATAGCAGTTTTGGACACGGCGAAGGAAATAGCAAACACGGCGAAGGAGATAACGAAAATACAAAATTTGTCGTAGAAGTGATAAACGTGGTATTGTCACGTGAAAAAATGTGTTATACAGACCCCACAGTACACAATGGATGTTGTAACTCGAATGTTCCTTAAGTAGTTTTAAATGTTTAATATGGAATTAACCTGTCAGTCAGTCAGAATGTGATAATATTGAGGATCGGGAAGTTTTATGTAATTAGTCAAATGAGGATTTTTTTAATTTTTATGTGACATATAGTAAACAAGTACACGTTCTGCTTTAACTTGTTTATTAAGTTCATCTAGTATGTGTAATGTAGGTTTAGTTACAGGTGCCAGCAACTTGAGGAACATAAAACAGCTAGAAATGTGGCCTATCGTTCTCAAACTGTAGGTTGCTCAACCATGTCTGAATGAGTCTGACTGTAGCAAATACTGACATGTACTGCCACCTGCCGTCGTCATTAATTGAAATTGCTCCTAGAAGTTACATGCATTTGTCGATAAGTGCATTATAGCTAACAGCTTTATACCGATCCAGTTTGGACTGTTAAGCCAGAGTGGATATTCAGTGCATAAAGAACAAGGGTCTGGTCTCCAACCATCTCTTAAAATGTCCGTCCATGGAACCAGGCATACCAGTTTTAAAATCTCTTTCTATGATTTTGGTGATCGAAGCTTGTTAATGTTTTAACTTTCAAGATTATTATGTTGTGAAATGCATACTACTATATTGCATTTTTTTATCAGAAATCAATCTATATTATAAAGATCGCACAGTTTGACATTGTGCAAAGCACGATACACAATTGCACGAAGTGCGATTCTGTGTAACGAGCCAGAAAGTGCCATTGTGGCTCGTAATATTGCATTTTGTTTGTGACAGTGTTAACTTTTGTGTTGTGCTTACATTTTTGTTTATATCTGATGGAGGACTAGTATATCAATTTATAACACAGCAGGCCACACTCACTAAGCTGCATTTTTGCTGTATATGGTACTGATTATGTATTAATATCTAGTTATGCCATTTTTACATGCATTTATATGTAGTAATTAACTAGTTATACCAAAGATATTGAATACCGTATTAGTTTTGCATCCAACTCAACACAATACAGATCGTTTTGGAGCATTCTTGCCAGCTACTTTTTACTTGTACTAAAGAAACTAAACCTACGACAGCAAAACTCGAAACAATATGAGCAAAAGTTTTTGCAAATTTTTGGCGTATTTTATTTTATTTCATTTTACGTATGCAAGCAGCTTTAGTTAAAACAAAAGCTTAACCTAAACCTTAACCAACAGTCATGTAGAGAACATATGTATGCATATATTAGAGCTGTCGTATGATTAAAATATTTTTAGTTGAATAAGCCCGGGGTTCACTGACCGGTGGGTTTCACTTCGAGCATAGCATTTCTAATATTAGTGTTCTGGAGCAACTGCAGCTCTAAAATGCACTGTTTTTGCAGATAAGAGTGGGATTGATAATCGAACAGCACAATGTCGTTTGACAAAAATATTTTAGTCAACGATGAAAAATTTCTAGTTGATTAATCATCATTGAGAAATCAGTCAATCATTGATTAATTGGTGACGGCTCTAGTATATATTATTGTGCACATTTATAGTCCACAGTACAGCAGAGACCATTTCTAAGAATAAATTGTCATTAATCTACTGTTGATTTTATGTTAGTTTTTGTACTGTTATTGTCAGGGTTTGTAGTAGTATTCAAGAGCATACATTAATTTTCCTTTTTATCACATGGAGTAGATAAATGAGTATGATTGCAGCTGGCATTTTATAGTATATGGTATTTGTTGCATTTGTGTTGATTTTACATTATACACTAGAAAGATATCATTATTATCATGATCATGTGTGTCAAATTACGTGCCTGTTATGCTGAAAATTCCACATTAATGATGAACCTGATACTCTCTTGCATGCTTTAATTCTTGTCTGCATTACCTGATGATTGTAGAATTTGATGTGTTATATTGGCAGTGTTGTGCTTGGCTTGGTGTTACTGCTTAAATTTGCATCAGTGCTTTGACGTTGCTGATTAGGTGATGGTCAAAGCTGAAATTTCCTAATGAGTTATCCACAAGTTTACTTTCATACTGGGATTTGTGTGGTGTATGCAGTTTTTTTAGTAATAGACATTAACTTGATTATTTTGGCTGTTTTTAGTGCTAGTATGCAAAATTGCAGTTTTTGCCAGATGTAACAAGAAGCTCTGCAATGGCAGAGGGACCGCCCAACATACTTGTCAGTATAGAAAAAGCTTTCAATTGATGAATGACCTTGACATACACCCAGGGTCTCACAGTTGCTGCTATTAAATGGCCGTACGGCATATAGCTGCCTGTTTGTGGACTGTTGTTTCAATGTCTTTATCTAGGACCATTTTCAAGACACTACCACTTTTGAAGTGAACATGACTGCTTGTGAACTTGAACTCCTTAATTTTTGATAACGAAGCTTAAATTACAAGCCACATGCGCTTTCTAATTTATGTGTAAACATATCGTAGTTAAATCACGCGTTATGAGTTATAGGTATCGGCACTCATGCCATTTGATTGCCTATATATGATTTCTTATTTGTCTTCCATTGTAACTATCTTTCTGGCTTGCACCACTTCCGAGATATAATTGCTTATTCCGGAAATTTAAAGATGTCACATAACCGTGACCACACCCATTCAAAGGACATTTTGTAACCCCAATGCTAAAACGTCACCTGGCGAAGCAGTGTACAAAATTTGAAGTCTCTAGCTTTAGCCGTTCCGGAGATATCGTAGGGGGACTAAGACTTTAAATAGGTCACGTGACCATAACCACACCCCATTTGGGGGTGATTTTTCATTCTTTTGGTAAGACTTGGTATAGTACACCTGTCTACAATATTTGACAAGTTTTGATTCAGCCATTTCTGAGATATGGATGGGGCCCCCAAAATTTAAAATGGGTCACGTGACGTAACCACGCCACTTTCAGGGATGGTTTGTAGTCTGTATGCTGGGACTAGCTACAACCAACCTGTGTACCAAATTTGAAATCTCTACGTTGATCCACTACAGAGATATGAAAGGCGATGAAAAATACAAATATTTGGGTGGTTTGGGGGTTAGGGGTCACCCAAGGTCATCAGCAACATAGCCATTCGATAGAGCGCATACGATTCTTATTCAACTTTAATAGAAACTATGCATCTATCTTGTACCGTTTTCGAGTTATAGCGCATTTTTCGTCGAAAGTAGCCGATTTTAATCCACCTCGCTTGCATTTGTTGCCCCCATAGGGGGTGATCCAGTTTGAATTTCGCAGTATCTTTGGCATCAGAAAACTTTTAAAGAGTGCCCGACGCTGTTGTGTGGCATTATTTGCATGATTTGTTTTAGCCGTTTTGATACAATACCGGAGTGTGACATACATACAGATACATGATGACGGCATACCGTGCTAGCATAGTGTTGCGTGGTAAAAACCTACGTCAGTTATGCCTAAAGCTACTTTTTAAAGGTACAAATAGCTTATCCGTATTTGTCTATAAAATAGCCATTAAAATGCCAAATATACTGCATTTTGCTCTGATGCTAGGCCTTTTGACATTCAAGTATTTCATACCATGAATGAATAAGCATAATTACAATATTACTTTATACAAGGACATGTTTTCTGTAAAGCATAGAATATCAATAATATATTAGGTGATTGTGTTTCATATACAGAAAATGTTTTACATTGCATTGTTGTGGTTGTATGTTCAAAAATCTTTTTGAATTTAGGTTTACATTATTAGGCCTGCATAGGTTATTATAATCTAATCAATACCGGTGCATGATGCAAAGAGTATTCTGCATGGACAGCAAGTCCCGTACGTATATATGTATGTGTTCATTCTCTTTGTGTGCTTTAAGCCAGTGAAAGTTGTACTAAATGAAGCAGGCTGTCTAGAATATCATTATCACAGTTTTAGGGTATGAGGATGTAATATGAGTGTTCCCTATGTTTATGTTTTTCAGTACACCCCGAGAACTGTTTGCAGGTAATTTAGTTAAGGAATGTAGTCAAGCTAAAAAAGAACACACCTAAGCTAGTACAGTAAGGGCAGTATAGTATACATGAGTTGTGACGTCTGACAAAGACTCCAAACAGCATTGATCGTACTGTGTGTGCTGTTAAGTGGCATTAACTTGTAGGCCTACTAGCTTTTTAGAATACATCAGTCTGTCTGTGTAATAGTGGCCATTGGAAAAACCCTCAGTGCCACGGTTTTGGCATGTCTGTATATTAATTGTTAGAAAAATTTATGTAATATTTATATTATTTATTCATTTATATATTTTTGACTCTGTAGTAGTGGTGGTAGCCTAGGGTCTTGTCGTATAAAGAATTGCAATTTTGGGTTGGGTTGGGTAGGAAGATTGTACACTACACTGGCAGTATTGTACACTTTGAACCAAAAAACCGACACTAGACTTTTGTCTGTAACTGTGCCAAATACTAACCGATTTTCAAAATTCTTTCACTGGCAGACTCATTAGGAAATTTGCGATAAAGTCATATGTTTCAGAAACTAGAATAGAAAATCATATATGTCCTATTGAATGGCAAGATTACAGTAAACAACAGTAAACTTGTATCTGCAATATATCGCAATATTTACAGATGGCACAAAACAAAATAATCATACCGCAACTGCTGTTGTCCAAAAATCACACATTATTACCAAACGACTTCCTAACTCTGTTTCTGTATATACTACTGAACTATATGCCATACTTCTAGCCCTCAGTGATCTCAGCAAACAACAACATAAACATTATCTACTTTTTTATGATTCTTTATCTAGCCTCAACTCCATTGCTAACAAAAAACTCGAACACCCAATTACCCTCAAAATCTTATTAAAATATCACAATCTTTCATTGCAGTGTTCAGTTGAGTTGAAGCTGATACAGTTTGGCACTGTACTAATGAATCATACTGCATTATTTTTGCAGCCTGAAGTTAGGGTTACTAATCGTAATAATTCAATATTTTGTTTAGGTACCTTGTGCAGGTGCTGATCCTAATGCACCATAGAAATGTTGTATATTTCAGTGTGACAGATTATTTGTTTCCTTTTGCTTCTGTAACTTAGTTCCTTTTTCTCTTGTTTATATATATCTTGCTTATGTACTTCTCTGTTATCTTTTCTTTTGAGACTAGGCTCTCCGTTTTCAGGCCAGATGTCGTAAAAGGCAAGTAAACCTGGGTTATAATTTGTCTTGATTTATTTTATGTTGTAGTTTTTTTGTGTTCATTGACTTAGTGGTATACTTAGTTTTGTGTTAGCCAAGGTGTATTGTGTTGTTATGTTTTTTATCAGGTTTAATTGAGATTTTCTCAGTACAAGTCAAGAGATTGGCTGAGAAGAACATCTCCAATATTACCTGTTTAATGTCGAGTGGGATGTTAAATATTAACTCAGTCAGTCAGTCAGTTGTGTTTAAGTTGTCCAATCTAATGACTCTTGATGTTTGCTTTTTAATCCAAGTCTGAGAGGTACTGGTACTGTGTGACAGTGGCATTATATTAGATTGTTATGCATGTGAGCAAACAACTTACGTGTTTTTAACATTTTGTGCAATGGTTTGCTAGCTTCCGAAGTGTAGTAGTCATGACCTAACCCATTTTGCATTGACTGAGAAATCCCACATTTCAAACAGTCTATAGAATTGGTAGTTTTCTGTTAAATTTTGCATGTCCCATCTGCTTATACATTTTATACTTTATAATTTTAAAGGATATATAATATCTGTTCTTGATGATAACAAACATTTATGCTAGCTGTTGTTCGAGATCCAGAATTGTGTGAAGGCTATCCTTTACTGCTAGTTTACAGTAGCATTAATACTACTCACATTGTTAATGTGATATGCATAGATGTGACACAAAATAATCCCACGTTTTTGTCCATAAATATGCAGATATTATCCCAAGAAATTTCCTTGAAATTTGGCATAGTTGCTAAAACAGCACTAAATTTGACACTTTGCCCATGAAATGGGTTGGGCCGTAGTGGTAGCCTTATATTGTGCATAGCTCTAATGTGGATTATTGTCATTGCTCATCTTGCATTGCATCATTTCTGTTGTATGCACAGTGTTGTGGTTGCTGCAGCAATATGAGTCGGTTGGACTGTAGTTCATCAAAATAGCTGATGCCTTGGTTCACTATTGCAGTTGCTGGCCTAATCAGAAGTTCTTAACAAATGTACTTTACTTTCAAACATTAAAGTGCTCACTAAGTTATGGTGATGATTTTGGAACTGATTTAATTAGAAATGCATGGCAAAGCCTAGCGTATAGCCCGTTCGGCGCCGTAGAGTCGCCCCCTAGTGAATACTTATGAAAAACGCTTATTTACTGATCACGTCAGTGCCTAACAGCCCCGCCCCTAGCAGTTGTAGCTGAACTAAGTGTGATAAAATTTTTGACGCTGGCCGTACAACTTCTCACGTCTTAAACTCCGGGGTCACTGAACCAAATCTCACCAAAATTTCACACAAGGAAGAGAATTGATGACCGATAAAGCACTGAAAACGGAAGTTCAATATTCCAATTAGTTTTTGAATGACGAATGGACGATGATCTTCAGATTGAAGCCAAGTTGAAGCGCAATTACTATTTGTTAGCCTGTTCTCCGCCAAAACTACTGGACCGATCTTCACAAAAATTTTACACGATATGGTGGCATTAGTGGCGCTATTAAATCATGCATATACAAGGCGTTAGTGCATCCCGTTTCAGAACGCCAGAGCAACGAGTGAAGGAGGTTGATTTTGACGTTGCCAAAATGCTCCAAAATTAATTGGTTACCATAGCAACGTCCCTTGGGCTACCACATAACTTATGTTAGTTTTGTAATCCCCATTTATGTGACTACTTACGCTGAGATATTCAGTCAGATATGCCAATTTTAGCCATCTCGTACAAAGATGCAGTTGTTGCTCTCGCTATCTCTGGACTGAATGTCACCAAAATTGTATATAATGTGGAGAAATTCATTCTGTTTAATATTTTGAAATTGGAATTGCAGTATTGCAATCCGTTTTGGAATGGCAGATCATTGGTTGCCATGGCAACGTCCCTTGAGAAATCCAAAAAAGCTCAATTTGGTGAACAAGCCCTTACACCCGTCTACCAATACTGAAATTTTGGTGAAGAATGGTCTATTAGGTTCTGAGCTACTGGGTCTAGAAAGTCAGCCATTTAAAAAAATAAAGAAAATAAAGAAAAAAACATTGGCAAAATATATAGCCCTTCCGGCAAGTTTGCCGAGCAGGCTAAACAGCAGGTGTACCTACAAAAAGATTGGTCAGACAATATTCCCAGTTAGTTGAATTACTATTACTGTTACATTTACTGTCATTAATTCAAATTACAGTTAGCTGCATGTAACTGAACCAGTTAGTTTACTACTGTAGAGCCTGTACTGTTTGCTGTCCTGCTACTATTTTTATTTTGATGGGTTTATCACACATTTTTGCACTAATAGTTAGGCAATTACCATATCACAGCTATAAGAACTGAATATAGTTTGTGTCAGCACTGTTAAAACCAATAAGGAAGTAATTGAAGTAAATACATTTGAAAACTGAGTTGACAGTGATACTTGCATAGTCACTCACTCAGTAACAACAAACTAGAATGTTTGCACATAAAATTGTAGTAGCAAAATCACTATACAGATACACATGACCCAATGCAGGCACCAGCTAGGGCCTAATGCACCCTAGAAAACTATTTTAGTGCTATATAGATTGTTTGTGTGTTTGTCTTATGTTAATTTGGTTCCTTTTTTGGAACTTGCTTAATTTTTCTCTTGCTTATTTTTTCCTTAATTAGGCCTATTCACTTCTCTTTTATCTTTCCCTTTGAGAATAGGCCCACTCCGACTATGACTGACTAGACTAACGTCTAGGTTTGTTTTTTGTAAGTTGCGCAAATTTAAAACTTATGCATGGACCCAAGCGCTTAGGAATATGGCGGAATGACAAAAATTATGCTAAAATGAAGAATCCACTAGAGCAGTTAACTGCACAACGCTGCAGTTTTGAGACTTATTGTACAAGAGAGCCTAGCAGTGGCTAGCATAGCGCGAGATGACCCCTCCATCGGTGGCGGCCATGTTTGTTGAGGATCGTATGATGGCTTCAACTTCGCTGGCTGGCGCAGCCGCTGTGTTCCGGCATGCACCGCGACCCAATGCACTTCCGTCACAGACAGGCGGACGGACACTGACATCGTAGCATAAACCCGAGATGTATATATTACATCTCGCGCTAAAATTAACCGTAATCGGATAAAAGAACATTAACTAAAGGATGCCGAGCTAAGGTCGCAGGCGGCATATACTGGCCGTTGTGCACATGACGCGTTTGACGCCGTTTACAAATTTACACTATTGACACATCCCTATTCGTCAGTGTAATTATTTTGTACACAATTTATATTCTATGATTGTTGTCAGTGGTTTTGTTGTCAACAAAAACAACTTTTTATTTAATGAAAGTTTTCACTTCGATATAACAGAATTTCACGCTATATGAGACGTATCTTATGGGTTTGACTAAGTTGATGCTTCTGTCATTTGACAGACTTTGTTGTTCATTTACGGACGTGTCTGAACATGCTTAGTTACGACCCCGTCTATCTGGGGAACATGATTCTGTTTTTTATTAGCTGCAGCTGTAGTTTAGCTACTGCAGCTGGTACAGTTGTCGTGATTCTTTTTGTCTAGATTGCGAAGTTGATTATTTACTGACGTTACGTTGTGCGTGCGATGTCAACGAACGTGGAAGACTTTAAGTCAGCATATTTGAGGCTTTGTACAGAACAAGGCGTGGATGCACAGGACTCAATTCTTCGCAAAATAGTTCAGTAAGATTTGTTTACTGTCTCACTTATCAGTTAATCATGATATAAGTTTTCCAGTATTGCAGCAGCATTAGCAAATATACCTTATAATGCTGTCACCGATTAATTTATTACTTCATGATTATCATCATTGTCATCATTTAATTCTCACACACTGTATAACAGTAGGAGAAGCAAGTAGACTATACACACAATGTGTGAATGGATTAAAACCCACAAGGTGGCACTAACAATAACCCAGTAAGTCTAAGCCTATTTACAAGATAAAAACGATGTAGAATCAATATGTTGAACTGCTCGTTTGAATGCCACATAAGAGGAAAAATCCCCACGATCTGCAGGAAGACTGTTCCACACATTGATGACATGGACTGCAAAGTAAGAAGATCTAAGCTGCTGCACTTTTGTCATCTATACAATTTATATGGATGACCTCTAGTGTGAGCTGTAGGACTACACTCGAAGAACTCTGATACACGGACATTCGCACGCCCAAATATAATATGGTAACACACATATAGATCTGAGTGTAACCGTCACAGTTCCAGAGTACACAGTTGCAACTAGTGCAATCTTTTACCATATGCAAGGCCTTCAAATCCACGTAGCCTTTTTGTATATCGTCTTTGGATCCTCTCTATTTTTTCAATGTCCTGCTTTAAATGAGGTAACTGTGTAGCTCAGTTGTGTTCAAATATTGGCTGAACATAAACTGTAAGTGCTCTGGTTAACAATACAGGATCATGTGATAGAAAACACCCCAGTATTGCATTGGCATGCTGATTAGCCTTTGCAACTATGCCATCAAATTCATTATGCACAGAGGAGGACAAATCAGATGAAATCAAAATGACATGTGTTTACTACCGGTAAAATGTTACTGTTAATACACATTGGCTTGCACAAAGCCACATTGCCTATTTTCAGAATGCAACATTTGCTCACAGCTATAGGTAGGCCTAGTTGCCATGTTTCAGCCCATTCAGCAAGTGAATATAAGGCACCCTGGAGTTGATCAATGGTACATGTATCAACAATCTCATCATACATTTTTGCATCATCAGCAAACAGTTTTAGGTTACACCAAACTTCTAGTTTTGTTATGACAGTTAATTGACTACAATTGCCATTCTTAATGTCTGTCTGTATGTCTGTCTCATGCTTCTGTCTCCAGTAATCAATACATTTCGTAGCTTTGGTTAATATAGAACACTAATATAAGAAATATCATGCTGAAATTGAAAGCCACTGGTCAGCAGTAGCACAAAAAGTTGTCCTTAATTTCTATAAAACCAAGTGTCATTTTAATCAAATTTAATTAACAATTAGTTGACTCTTCTCTTTCTTCTGCTTTTGCTATTTCTATTTCCTACTTCTACTTTTTTACTTCCCTCTCTCATCATGAATAACTCTCATTCTCCTTCACTTACAGCTTAAAACCTATCTTTTTTACCAAACTTTCACCATAGACTCTTTTCTCTTTCCTCAGGACTGATTCCACAGTTTTGTGAACTGCTTCCGTTATTTCGTAGATTTTTTTTAAATTTTTGTTTTTAGTTTCTTGCCATTATTTTTTAGTTTGTGGTACAGTGTAGTAGATTAAGCTGACTATATCAGCTTTTGAGTGCATTATGAATATAATATATCGTATTATAAATTGTTTGCAGGTCACACGAGATTGGAGATGGTGGTAGTAATTATGCACTGAACTTGTCAACTCAGTGCCTCTCAGTGAAAACTTGTGGCATTCTAGCAAAGCTGTTGTCTACTTCAGATGCATTCGTTGACATAAAGTTCAGTGACTGCTGTTTGCCAGACGAAGGTGAAGCTAAGCTAACCGTGACATGATGGAGCTAGTTACTTAGTTGATTTATGACATTTAATATGTGTGGCTGATATCATACTTTATATACGTAGTTATCGATATGATGTCATTACAGGTTTGTGGAAATACACATGGGTAAATATATCCACGTTATCAAAAAACATTACATCATATCTGATTCTGAGGCTAATACATGTTTGTAAGTTGACTGTACAGTAACTGTGTGCCAGTTATTGTTATGATCAGACATGGCAGCGGGTTTTTTACAGACATACAAATTTTTAAAGCTTCTATGAGTTCAGAGTGTCTTGGTATATTTATGTTAGAGCTCCACACCCAGACACTACTTGTATATTGGTACTAATAACAATTATTATGGCCATTATGCCAGTTAGATGACACTCCCAATTATGAAATGGAGGGAGCTACATTTCAGTGTGTGCAAGCCCTTGTTTATGGCATTTAGTTTAGCATTTTTCAGATTGAGGAGAAGATGCTAGCATTCTCCTTAGTGTTACATACACCATTTCGATAACATACTAAATTTACAATTAAATATTACTAGCGTCATGTTTTCATATTCATATTGCTGTGTAGGAGTTCGAGCATTGGCTTATGGATTTTCAAACAACACCACTTGTAAACAATTAGACTTGAAGGTGAATGCTCTTGTTAGCTGTATTTATTTTAATCTGTATATATTCGCAATTTTTTCTGCAATAAGTAAGTCACGTTCATATGGACCCACAGCATTGTGCAAATTTCCATTTTGGTAGCCATTGGACAAATACCAGCTTACAAATATGTGGCTAGTGCATTAGCCTGTGTGCATGTTTATTCACCATTTTGACTCTGCCTTATCAAAGGAGCACAGTATTGTTAGGAGCATGTCTGTGATTCTGTCTGTCTGTCTGCATGCATATCCCAGAAACCACATGTTTGAACTTTGCCAAATTTTTTTGTACAATGTGCAATGAAGTGGTAATGTTTAAGCATGCAAGACTTAGATTAAATTGGTGGCCACTGCTGTCGGCTGATGCTGACTTGTCATGGGTTAGTGTCGGCCGGTGTATAGCAAGCTGTAATGATAACAGTGTCATTGTTGATTATAACAGTGTCATCGTCACTAATCAAGACTGTATTACTGTATCATTGTGTTGCCAGGGAAACAACATCCGAGGACCTGCGGCTGAGTCACTTGGTCGAATGCTGCGCCAGAACGCCAGTCTGAGATGGTGTAGTTCGATTAATTTTGCTCCTGGTTTTATCTGAATCTAAATGCTGAATTACATCCGTACATTTTATAATAAGACTTGTACATTTTAAAGAACTTTATGAAATAATACATTTTAGTGTGCACTTATAAATATGAACTAAGTGTGGAATTATGTTTGCGACTTTATTTTTTATAACAGTACAGCAGATGAGTATGAATTGGAAGCATTGGGAAATGCTGAATTTTGCTAATGGCCTTCACCATTGATATGCTAGTTTTAGAAGCTAAATATAAGTTGTTTCGAGTGTCTAGTTTTTTAGTTAGTTGAGTTCTGTACAACATATATGTTGATGATGCAGTGAGCTGTCGACATTATAACAATCAGTGCAGCTGCAGCAATAAGACGGTTGATGATAGATGAATAGTAGTGACAGGTAAAGGTGAGATAAGTGGGACATCTGTGTATATACAGAATATAGTTTGTATATTTGTGTCTTTTATTATCCGTGGTGTCTTTAATTATTCATGGAGTTGAGTTAAATTGGGCCATTTATAGTCTGTACTGAACTCACGACAGTCACAACAGCACCACATGTGTTTAATTTCAGTACAGTTGTTTGTCATTATGTAGACCTCCGTTTCTCGTCTCATAGACATTACCAGTTCGTGACATGGTGATGACGGGAAGTCGGCCGTGGTGGTAAACTCTGCTGTATATTGGCTTGCTCACTTAGTACTGACAGTTGTCTGTGCTTGTGTAGTTTGACACTGGAATGGAATGACTTGGGACTCATTGAGAATGCATTCTCGGTGTTCTGCGATGGCGTCGGAGGCAACAGCTCGTTGGCGACATTGGATCTGCGAAGCAACCAGATTAGTCACGTTGGTGCCGGTGAATTAGCGAATGCTCTGAAACGAAACTCGACACTCCAGGCGTTAGGTGTGTCGCATTTTCTCTACTCGCCAGTCTCACATTAGCAAGTATTGCGTTATTTCTCTTGCGGTTGCAATGATAAGATGTTTAATGTGACAGCATGTGCTGCCTATGAATGAAATCCCACCATCAGCTGTTGTGTCTCCATGTGGGGTGAAGAATTTCCGCTACACGTGTCACCTCAGTGCAGCTGTTTGCCAGTTGTTTTCACCGATAGTATCGACTATCAGTCTGTCGGATGATCACACTATCGTCTTAACCCTACTGATTGCATGTGGATCATGAATGCACTTAACAGCTACAACATGTGACAAATGCTTGTGGCCATTGGTTGTAAATATTTACTTTAGTTTCATGGTTAATTTATCTTTACTGTTTGCTGTGGGATAGTAAAATAATTAGCAGCTTATTGGTATCGTTGGAGAGTATATTATCTGTCAGCAGATAGGCATGCTGCATAAGTGATCTAGGAAGTATTGGTTTTTGGCAGCACAAGTTTTGAATACACTGTAAATGAAGAGGTGAATTCTTGAAGTGGTGCATACCTGTCACCATCATCTACAAAAAGTAGTTGTTGTTGTGTGCTGTATATTTTTGATGGTGCAGTTTACAAAAACATCTTAGCTTGCTATGTTCCCGAGACTTGTAAGGTGACCGATAATTGTTGATCAGCATAAAATGCGAGTCGGACGTACAAAAATGGCACAGATCATTTGCATTATCCAGGCACTTGATAGAATGCACTGAATTTAAGGGTAATAGAGTCCCAGCTAGTCAAAAATTATTCTTCCACTCGACTTGTGATATCACCCTTATAACAGTGTGAGCAGTAATGTGCCCATCTGATGCTTTATTGCAAGCAAAATGTTGTAGTTTTGGGACAGACATTTTGCTGTCACATTGGCATCGTGCAACATGACGCACTGATGCTGTGCAACATTTATATAGTAAGTAAGTAAGTAAGTAAGTAAGTTTAATGTTTCAAAAGCAGTCAGAAACTTGATCGTAGCTAGGCCTAGACAATCGCAATGCAAACAACAAAATACAATGTACAAGATCAACAAACAGCACTGCCAATAGAACAATAAATCTGCGAATATGTAAAACAAAACACAACTCACACAAGACTATTGGAAATTTAAAAGAGCATAGTTGATTGTGGAGCAGTATCTTTTGGTACGAAGAATTGGCCTTGG
>Ga0209782_1000732_pt1 | contig 15285 bp, 5 predicted proteins | sample WorMetmaBAHAMAS1_FD_187390 | JGI IMG/M metagenome (GOLD analysis project Ga0209782, IMG submission 187390) | Marine gutless worms symbiont microbial communities from Max Planck institute for Marine Microbiology, Germany - Inanidrilus... | ecosystem: Host-associated > Annelida > Digestive system >...
CTGTTTTGATACAATACCGGAGTGTGACAGACACACACACACAGACACACGACGACGGCATATACTGCGCTTAGCAAGGCGTCGCGCAGTAAAAATTTATGCTCCCGAAAAAGTGGGCCAAAGTTCACCAAAATCACTTAAGACCTGCTACCCCCTAAGACCAACGGCCCATCATACCAAATTTCATCGAGATCGGTCAAACCAGCTTGGAGGAAAGCGTTACAAAAATTGGGCCTCAGACAAAAAATTTTTCTTGTCACGGACGGACAGAAACGTGACTACGTAAGTCGCGACTCGCAGTGTGCAAGAGGCACGACTAAAAATCAAAATCGTGGCCTGCTGACATTTGAAAAAGCAGTATTTACTATTTTACCTAATAAAAACCACAACAATTATAAAAACAAAAAAACTGGCTTCATTTTCCCTTTGTTGTAAAAATCACCAGTTTAAAACAGCAAAAATCAAAATATCATCTATCTATAAGCACAGAAGCTACATTACACATTTCTGACAGGCCACTGACTGAAGTCAATGTGAAGCTTCTGTGTGTTGAATTTTTATTTAAAATTTTGATATTTGCTGTTTTAAAACAAGTGACTTTTACAACAAAGAGAAACTGAAGCCAGTTTTTACAATACATGTATATGTACAGTGTGTAAAATCAACTCTGCAAAACTGAAAGGCAGCTTTTAATTGCCTGCACCATGCAATACACTATTTAATTACATTTTGGGTTAAAAATCCAAAACAACAACCAATAAAAATTCTATGATTAATTCTTACAGTGTATTGTTAAAATAAGTAACCCTAATATAAACATTGGGATATAGTGACATAATACTACTAAAAAGTGAAGTGTATTATTTGATAAAAAAAAACATACCAAAACCATGTACACTCAACTGACAGTGTGTCAAATGTCAAAATCCAAAACGACAGTTAAAGGGACACTCCAGCTAAAATTCACATACTTTTCTTCTTATACTGCAGTGGAAGTTCTGATCCTTGAAGGCAGCACATCAGAAATGTCTCAAACAGATACTTGGGATTCACTGGTATGATCATGTCACCAACAAAGAAGTCTTACAACAATGTACCAGCCAAGACATTCTCTCACGTTACACATCTTAATGACGTACTGCCCTCTTTGGACATGTTGCCCGACTGGCCGAATCCACCCTGGCACACACGGCTCTTCGATGTCTCCTTCAAGTAACACTCAACTGACTTTCAGATCATTCACAGCCTTGTCGCCCGGGTCGTCCTTTCATCAAGTGGTAATCTCAACTTCGGCCATTATACAGCACAATCTGTTAGCCGGCAGATCCAGTAGAGAACTGAAGGATGTCACTGAAACAAGGCTGTTACTGCCTGTGCTCTTATTGATGACAACTAATGCATTTGGAGAAGATGTACGAGTTCTCCTCAATGATGTTACCCATACCATCTCTGTAAGAAAATATGCTTAGAAAACAACCAAAAATAAGTGTATGTTTTTGCTGGAGCGTTCCTCTGATGATAAAAGTATTCAAAATGGACCACAGCCTTAACAATACAATAATATACAAACAACAAGAATACCACCATTGCTGTGTGCCATATGACACAAGTCATAAACATTCAGTTCTTAAGTAATGAACAAACATGATACAAGAATCACAAACTGTGCTTCAGCGTGATACTGAGACCAAGGCCACGACACAACTAAAATACTTGTACACATGTTACAATGCAGATGCTTAACTGTGGATGTCAACAGTTTCACGGAATGAAGAGCAACGATGAAGGCACATTAATGAGAAAAAATAGTACCACAAAACTTCAGTTCTTGATTGACAGTGATCAGTCCGTAAGAAAATGTTCCAGAAACAACAACAATTTTCTGTTGTGAGATCTGTCCTGAGCTGGAGTACCATAACTGTGGCTGGTTATGCAATAAAAACAAACTATTAGCAGATATACACTGTGTCTCAAAAAAACGACACTGACGTTCCACACTATAACTTCAATGCACATCAACTGATTCTGGTAATTTTTGGCAGAGATATTGCTGAAAGAATATGCTATTAAATGGTAATTTGTTATCCCACCTCTCCTAACTAATGTCTCTGCACTACCTTGGGAATCATGAACCCAGAAAATGGGTCTTTTTAGTCATGCTTAAAAATGACACTGCTTTGGTTTGCTATATCTTCAACACTCATCGACCAATTTTGATAATATTTTGTACACAATAAGACCATGTTATTAAGTACAGTATGCAAATAATTATTATTTCTCGACTAGCCATTTTTGTGTAATACCAGTTCGTGAACAAGATCAATGCGGGCCCTGCGTCATCTGCCAGTGCCGGAACGACGGTCGACCAACGAGTAATCCATAGCTATTGCAACAAATTGTAGACGCTGCTGACATTTTAGCTTTTTCTGAAAAACTTTCTGACTAAATGCCTAGCATTGTAGCCTTTCAACTCTGACAAATTTTTAATCAGACTCTTATCTTCTTTAGTAAATGGCATGTTTACAAACAACCAGTGATGTTGAAAATGTGTCATTTCTACCTTCGTAATTTCGCAGCCAATTAAGGACGTAATAGCAAACGGACATGATAAGTTAAATAGGGCTATGATAGCTCAAGCTCTGTATCACCATTTAATAGTGTGCTCACTCAGCAACATCGCTGCAAAAAAATTACCAAAATTGGTTAATATGTGTTTAAGTTATAGTGTGCTACATCAGTGTCGTTTTTTTGAAACACAGTGTAGTAGCAGCTGCAGTAGAGGACTGTAGTAGATTTAGACATCAGCTTGTCACCATATGTTACACACGTAACAACTGTCGTCTAAAAAATCACAACAACAATAATACCGGTATTAGCCCTTCTGTGAGTATATAAATGGCTACAGTACATGAAGATGTCATGATAGAGCAATATGGTGATTAATATACTGTTCCCGGATGAAAGACTTCTAGGAATGCAGTACTTCCTCACCATATAACAGTGTCAGTCTGCGCACAGCGTGCATTTTACTGGCTGACACACGGCATGAGGTTCTCAAGTGTAGTAGTATCACTCACATGTGCATGGTAAGTAAACAAGTACATGTTGGTCAAATAGTGACCACATATTGTGGTCACTGTTGACTAAACGATGGCAGCTGTAACAGCTGGTGCAGATAGAAGAGTCAAACAGACTTGTGTAGATATTTCTCATGTCCAGTGAAAGAGAGCCGACGTCCAGCAATCAAGCACTGGATCACCCATTCACTGGACACAACAGCAATCTGCTGCTGTTCTGCTAGTTGCAACACTGCATTACTGATCTGCTTATCTGCCACAATGACATCAACATTGCTCTGACAGCCTGTCCACAAACACCGACATTGTACTGTGACAATCTCAGAATTTAACAGGAAGCAGAATGTTTACTGTAGTAATAATAGAGTACATCAGCCATTTAAAGCTACGTCTAACACTGACATATAATATACTATCAACTCTTACAAACCGAGTCAGTAAGTATCAATAACCACTGACTCCAATAGCAACACATACGGAATTTTAAGTATACACACAGGACAAAACGTCATAATAAAATCAGCTCTTGCAAAAGTTAATACCAGTAGTCAGTGATAAGATATATCATTCAATTACACATGTCTCTCAACTTATTTGTCACTTTTATTCACTTTTCAGTTTTAAATTTCTGAGTTGTAATAATTAATTTACTCAATATTATTAGAGTTTCTGTACACCTGGGTGACTGGCTATGATAACGTTTTGTCAGCAGGATGACACATTCTGCTAACAAAGCAGTTATGCAACGCAAACAGTCATGACAGACAAGTGGTTAAGTAAGACTGACAAGCTGCCAACATTTGTATAACCATACAAATCACGACAATAAACATGAATCTCCTCACTGCAGCAACAGTCACAACACACACGACTCACTTTAGTGCTCTGATCAGGCAGAAACATTACTGAGAGCAAAGTCAGCGGTGCTTACGTCGCGGTGTGAGTCGTGTAAGAACATTACAGCCGGCAGCTTCAAGCACGTCAAGCCAGACTTGCTTGAACTCCTCACTCTCATGGCTCTCACTTGCCAACACCACCATCAATCCCGCCAGCGGTGAATCCAAACTAGTTCTGCCAACCAGTATGCACACTCAGTCAACACTTTGTCACAACTCAGCAATGAACATTACAGCATGCCGCCAAGTGTGAAATGAACACACACAAAGCTACATGTAACAGCCATTTCATGACATCATACTTCACCGATTCTTGAATACTGGACAGTTGGTGATAGCAAAGACATATAGCATTACAGAAACCTGGAGAAAAGTAGAGGAAGAGAAAATGGATCAGGTAACCCGGATTTGACTGGAAATTGGCTGTTAAAACATAACGTGCCTACTGAAAACTTTTCATGGCCAAAGCATGGATCATGTATTAAAATATAAATGACTGGAAATTTGCCATAAGCTACTACAGTACTTCTATTTAACAGAAAGAACTGTTCAAGATCATCTGCAGTCACGCATGCTCCTAGTTTTGTAAACAAATGGTCATATCTTGGAAACGACATGAGTCAGACACATACTTACAATAGAACAATAACAGGAAGTCTCTGGTGTTCAACTAGATAATACAGTGCTCTGTGACTTGAATATGGTACTAAATAATTCTTGGCTACTTATTGTTGACAACGACTGACATGAAACTTTCTGTGACAGCCTTGGTCAAGTACCATAATAGAAATCAAGCAACTTGTAATAAAAAAGCCTTAAAATGACACAAGTTCAGAGTCTAGGGTAATGTTATAGAAAGACTGCAGAGTACAGAATTACTTCTATTATATCACCAATCCATACTGCTGCAATCCATCTGTCCACCAGTCTGTCTGTTCCATGCCTTAGCACAACAATGGTGCTTTTAGCACCACGATTACTACAAAACACTAAGAGGAACCCAACACTATAAGTCAAACCCACTGGTTAGTGTGGCCATGCCGGCCATATGGCCAATCAAGTGGCTGAAACAGTAACAAAGCATCAGTAACAAAGCATTCAGAATCATTTGCTACATGTAAGTGGCTGCACCACCGACCCAGATTTGCAACATTTGGCCTCCGTCAAACTGTCAACGACGTGGGCATATCATTTTGTCACCACCAAGGTGATACCTTGTTTCAGACAGAAACCTCAAATAACTTTGAAGGCCACTTGCAATAGTAGTATTTGATGGTAACCCTGCTGGAATATCTCTGAGGTCTCTGGCACCAGCAAACACTCACTAGGCAACCACAGTTCTCATGTTTTTAGTGCACACAATATATAATGATATATAAACATGTGCATCTGATTGTGCATCAATGCTTTGATGCTGTTGGCTGGGTGACAGAAAAGGAAACTTTATCACAAATTACAAATGATCACTTATGGAAGCCTGGGGCAACTCTAGGTGCAGTTAAACAAACATGCCGAATGTACATACCGTTCCACAACACAGTTGTCTTCAAGGCAAAACCCAGCCGGAAGCACGTAGTTCTTATAGTCATGCAGTACTCTCTATGCAGTACAAAACATTAATGTGCATCTCTATTGGTTACTGAACTAAATAGCAGGCCTAAAACAAATGCCAATTTTATTACTATATGCAAAACTACTGTTAAATTATCATTATGTATGAACTGCATAATACACACAGCAACTGGCACAATTAACCATAACTTATTAACTACTGACAAAAATGCAAGCAGTGTAAAGCATAATGTTTATGCAGTGACATTTAAAAAAAGCCTTGTGTTCTGCTGAGAACAATACAGCAGTTGCAATGACACAATTACAAATTCCAGTGTTTAACCATGGACAGATAAACAAACAATGCACATTAAGGTTAAGGTGCCCCAGAATTTTATATAAATGCCCCAGATTTTTCAAGATTCAAGTAGCTCAAATGGTCATAGTTTGCTCTGACTCAGAAGATACAAACACCTGAATAGCCACTTCCAATTATAACATTTTAAAAATGGTAGCAGTGTGGCACAGAATTAAAACAGATGTTACCAGCAGTGTGTTTGTGCCAATTTTTTTGTGAAACCTTGAGAAACATCCAAACACAATGTAAACATAAAGGTTAGTTCTTGGCTCAGTTTTCAGCTACAAATAATGATGCATAAAGTCATGTCAGAGAGACAAACAGTACCTTCTTCTTCTTCTTTGTACCTATTTCTGGGCAGTTTCTCAGGAATCACTATAAACAGTCGCTGCCCTCTTCAATTTCGGTTAAAAAGCCATATCACCAGACTGGTTTATATCAAAATTTTGCACACTAATGGCCATTTTAACATACTCAGATACTGAAAATTCAAAGATGGTAGTATAGTAGTTGTTATTACTGGAAAAGACAAGCCTGTATCTCGAGAACATTTAGAGGTATAAACCAAGTTTGATTTATGGACAGATGTTATTGCCCACCGTGTGTATTGTCCATTACTACTTTCGGTGAAATTCAATATGTTGAATGCTGGCATGTTGAACTTTTGTTAAAATGCTGTGTCTCCAGAATGGTTTAAGGCACAAATTTTGCATGCAAATTAAAATGACTATTTTCAATGTCTCAAAATTTAAAAAATACCATTTTTCCACATCCATCGCAGTGATAGCCACCATATTAGAAATCTAGACCAGCACTTACGCCAGTAACAGTCAGTAGCATGGTAACGAAATAAAACTAGTATACCTAAAAAGATGATACGGTCACTGGAAACTGATCCAAGAACTACTTTTAATTAGCAGATGCAGACTGATGTGCAACTGACAGATGAAGACAAGAGACTAAAGCAGCATACGGTAGTGCAGCAGTGATGAATCCAGACATGAGAGACACAAGGAATACCAGCTCCCAGAGCACAGAAGTATTTCAATGTCCTTTGAAAGTTATCAGAGATCAGCAGACACATCTTGGCACTGTTCACCTACCACACAATATGTACAAGTTTAACAAACAGAAGAATAACACAATTGCATAATACTCCCAACTGACTGCAAGCTACATACAAGCACCTACAACCAACGAGCTGAGCTGATCAACAATGCAGACTGTTCAATAGTGACTGCACAAGTAAGCAGAGTTACAGTCATTGCAATGGTAGAACAATGCACTGACATCAGTCTGAATCACAGGTATTTAGAGCTGTGTCAAGGACAGAAGTTTAATAACAAAATTAACTGTGCAATAATGCAGCTGTTAGTAGGATATATGACAGTGCAAATACGAGGTTCCAAAGTCACAGGCGCACTTATACATGTTGAGCCTAAGGTTTCAAATCACGAGTACATGCAGTCTGTTTGTCTCACAGGCCTTTTTACTGCAGCTGATATGCCACTTACCTGTGAAATGTAAAGTGCATCTTTGTATGAAAACATCAAAGTAAATAACAACTAGAAATGCGTGGCAAAGCCTAGCGTATAGCCCGCTTGGCGCCACAGTGTCGCCCCCTAGCAAGCAGTAGTGTAACAAACCGTGCTATCATCTGGCGTACGTGCAAAGAATGCACGTAGTATCAATTTGCTTTCATTACGGCAATATTATTTGGTTGCTATGGCAATGTCCCTTCACAAATTGGAAAATAAGGTATAGAACAATCATCGGTACGTAAAGTGCTTTCATATGGTGAAAAGATTGCGAAAATCGGTCCAGTAAATCCGGAGATATTCGACAAAATACATCGAACCACGATGTGAACAATTAACGCAATTTCGATAGAATGTTCTCCTACGAAACTACTTGACCGATCTTCACCAAAATTTTACACGATATAGTGGCATTAGTGGCGCTATTTAATCATGCACATACACAGCATTATGCCATTCGTTTCAGAATGCCAGAGCGACTAAAGATGGTGGTCGATATTGACGTTGCCAAAATGCTCCGAAATTAATTGGTTACCATAGCAACGTCCCTTGGGCTACTACAAAATTAATGTCAGTTTTTTAATCCCCAAACATGTGACCACTTATGCTGAAAGGCCGACGAAGATCGGTCTAGTATTTGCCGTCAAATGGACGACAATTGTCAAATTGAAGCCGATTTGCAGCGCAATTTCCATCTATTAGAATGTTCTCCGCCGAAACTACTGGGCCGATCTTCACCAAAATTAGATATAGTGGCATTAGTAGCAAGTAGTAGCAAAACAAAACAGTGCTACCATCTGGTGAACGTACAAAGAATGCACGTAGTATCAGTTTGCCTTATTTAGGGCAATATTATTAGGTTGCCATGGCAACATCCCTTAACAAACTGGAAAATAAGGTACAGATCCATCAACAGCATGTAAAGCGCTTTCATACGATGAAAAGATTGCAAAAATCGGTCCAGTAAATACGCCGATATAAGACGAAATACGTCGAACCACGACGTCGAACCACGACGTGAACACGCAAGGTAATTTCGATTAGAATGTTCTCTGCCGAAACTACTGGACCGATCTTCACCAAAATTTTACACGATATAGTGGCATTGGTGGCGCTATTTAATCATGCATATACACAGCGTTATCCCATTCCGTTTCTGAATGCCACAGCGACGAGTAAAGGTGGTCGATTTTGACGTTGCCAAATTGCTCCAAAATTAATTGGTTACCATAGCAATGTCCCTTGGGCTACCACAAAACTTATGTCAGTTTTGTAATCCCCATACATGTGACTAATTATGCTGAAAGGCTGACAAAGACCGGTCTAGTAGTAGCCGACGAATGGATGACGATCATCAAATTGAAGACGAGTTGCAGCCCAATTTCCATCTATTAGAATGTTCTCTGCCGAAACTACAGGACCGATCTTCACCAAAATTTTACACGATATAGTGGCATTAGTAGCATGTAGTAGCAAAACGAAATCGTGCTGCCATCTGGCGAACGTGCAAAGAATGTATGCAGTATCAATTTGTCTTCATTACGGCAATATTTGGTTGCCATTACAACGTTCCTTGACAAGTTGGAAAATAAGCTAGAGATCCTTCATCTGTACATATACAGTGTCTCAAAAAAACGACAGTGACATTGCACACTATAACTTCAGTGCACATCAACAGATTTTGGTAATTTTTCGCAGAAATATTGCTGAAAGAATATGCTAATTACTGTCTCTGCACTACCTTGGGAATCATGAACCCAGTCATGCTCAAAAATCACACTGCTTTGGTTTGCTATATCTTCAACACTCATCGACTAATTTTGATAATGTTTAATAAGGTCATACTATTAAGTACAGTATGCAAATAATTATTATTTCTCGACTAATCATTTTTGTGTAAAACAAGTTCGTCAACAAGATCAATAAGGGCGTTGCATCATCTGCCACTGCCGGGACAACGTTGCAACAACTTTTAGACGCTGCTGACATTTTAGCTTTTTCTGGAAAACTCTTTTGACTAAATGCCTAGCATTGTAGCTTTTCAACTCAAACAAATTTTTAATCAGAATCTTATCTTCTTTAGTAAATGGTATGTTTAATAACAAACAGTGACACTGAAAATGTGTCATTTCTGCCTTCGCAATTTTGCAGCCTATAAATGACGTAATAGCAAACGGATACGATAAATTGAATAGGTTTAACTAGGCTCAAGCTCCATTGTTATTTCTCGCCAAAAATTCATAAAATTGGTTGATGAATGTAGAAGATATAGCAAGCAAAATTGGTGTTATTTTCAGTATACAGCATGACTGAAAAGACCAAATTTCTGGGTTCATGTTTCCCCAGGTAGTGCAGAGACACTAGCAAGGGGAGGTGAAATAACAAGTCACCATTTAATAGCGTGCTCACTCAGGAACATCTCTGCAAAAAATTACCTAAATCAGTTACTGTGCATTGAAGTTATAGTGTGCTACATCAGTGTCGTTTTTTGGGACACGGTGTAGAGCTTTCATATAGTGAAAAGACTGCGAAAGTCTGTCCAGTATATCCGGAGATATTCGACAAAATACTCCGAACGATGTGAACACGCAATGCAATTTCCATCTGTTAGCCTGTTCTCCGCCGAAACAACTGGACCAATCTTCACCAAAATTTTACACGATATAGTGGCATTAGCGGTGCTATTATATTTTGCATATACAAGGCGTCATCCCATTCCGTTTCCGAATGGCATAGCGACAAAGAAGATTGGTCTGGGAAAAACGCCAATTTTTCCGAATTAGTTGGTTGCCATGGCAACGTCCCTTGAAAAATAAAAAAGCTCAATGAAGTGAACAAGCCCTTACACCCGTCTACCAATCCTGAAATTTTGGTGACGATTGCTCTATTAGCGTCTGAGCTACGGGGCTAGAAAGTCGACCATTAATAAAAAATTTTAAAAAATAAAAAAAACATCAGCAAAATATATATCCCTTCCGGCAAGTTTGCCGAGCGGGCTAAACAAACAATTAGTTAGCATTATTAACAAATGCAGTCATCAAAATGTCTTCACCAAACAGAGAATAAAACTTCATGTCAATGTCATTAAGAAGATCACCACTCGGCACCACACGCCACATCAGTAAACATAACACTGACAATGATGGCTAAGTTTCTATTATTAAATACGATATGTTCTAGTGTTAGGTTCTGAATGGTTTCCTGCACAGCCAAAATAACATAACATGGCTACAAAAGAAAAATGCCAATGTTCAGACTAAAGAATGATAAATTAGTCCCAGGAAATTTACAGCTGATATGTGCATCCTTGCTAAGCATTAAAATTTGTAATATCGTTTACAGCTAATTAATTCATGAACATCACACTAATTAGAGCAACAAATAGAGGCCTTACAGCAGCCAAGTCAAAATTCTTGAGTAAACAGCCTCCATGCTTTTCAATTCGGTCACAGATGTCATTTTTATCAAATGCAACTTCATCTGCATATCAATACAGACCACTTCACATAAATACAATCATGTAGAACAACACTTAAATGATATATCATGACTTACCACATATTCCTAAAGAATGCTATAAAAATGGATCAGTACTGTTAGACAAATTAATTGTCCAATTGAATTGAGCAAGGTTTAACATCCCACCAAACAGGAGAATGTTACTGATGCAGCAGTCAACCAATGGAGAAAGTGACTACTGTGTGCGTGCTTGTAGATGGAGAACATTTTGAACACTTTTTACGAACTTCTCATGACAGCAAAAAAAAATTAAAAATATAATATACATATAAAGTGTAATTTGGTTTATAACTTGGTTTATTCTCAAAAAGATGTTCTTTTACTAAGTTTCCCAATGTATGGTATGACATGAAGTTAATGTACATACACTGGCTGCCAGTGCCACGAGAAACTAAGTCCCGCCCACATATATTGCATAAATACGGTGCCTATAGTCGCCAACGATAGCCAGGGAATGTGGTCGACTATAGTTGCCTCCGGCAGCAAAAAAGTTAATACCTGGGTGTGGTGAAGCAGTCGACGATGAACGGTCAAGGTGAGTGACCAGAAATGTGATTCCGGCAAACAAGTCGCTATGTGACAGCTGTTCACCAGCGACAACTACACAGTCATCAGACAACACACGACACTATATCATGGCATCAACATGTGTCATGGCATTACTACTGCATGCTGACAACACACACTACTAGAATGAATCAACTACGTCCTCTTGATGCAGCACATTTAGATTAACAGTCACAATTAACAGCTAGAGCCAGTGGCATCTGATATCAGAAAAGCTTCAGATACCAGCTAGGTTTCATCTATCACAATGATTTATCATACAAGAAAGCAATTATGGCAAATAAACATTGATAAAAGACACTGCGTCGACTTATAACTGACCACTGAGTCGTCTGCTGCACTGCGGTGACTGTGTGATGGTCGGTGGTGACAAAACATTGTCTACAAACACCACACACAACACAGCACAGCAAATGTTGCAGCAATAGACAATTTGACACAAAAGGAGTTCATGTCTTTTTTCTTACGCAGCTGCCACATCCAATGAATTACTTATTTTTCTTTATTATTGGCAACTTCAACATTGATCTAGACAATTCAACAGATCACCTCACCTGCCAGTTTCTATCACCTCTCCTTCAGCCATACTCATCATGTAAACTTCCCAACCCGCAATAACAAAAAGGTTTACTATTGTTCGACGTGCTTTGTCAGTCAAAATCTTGTCAAGTGGTGCAAAAAAAATACAAAAAAATCCACTTGAAAAAGCTTGCAATTGGAAATAACCTTTAAATACACTCAAGTCGCAGCTGCTGCTATTAGATAGGCCACATATCACTTCCCGTTGTTACATCTCCATCTAGCACCATTTCCAAGATATTACCACTTTTGCGGTGTATATGACTGCCTATGACCTTGAAGTGAAGTCCTTCACTTTCCACAAGCCACATGCACTTCCATTTTATGAATTAACACATTTATGTATTTAAACATTATATTTAAAATGTGCTAAATTTCCTACATTGTGAGTATTAGAAAGGTTTCAAACAACAAAAGTGACCTTCAAGCTCACTCAAGGTCAATAGCATTCCTGCCATTTGATAGGCCATATGTGTTTCTATTAGTCTTCTGTTACAACTATATCTCTTATCTTGCACCATTTTGAATATATTAACGCTTATATACCAAAATTTCAAGAGGTCACATTATACCCCGACCACATGCACTAACGAGTTACACTTTCATCCCAAGACTACTAACTTGATCTAGTCTACATTTGTACAAAATTTGATTCAGTCATTCCGGAGATATAATTTGGGCCCTCCAACATTTAAAATTGGTCACAGTCACGAGACTACGCCCATCTCAAGGACAATTTGTCATCCCAAAGCTAACACTTCATATGGCTAACCAGTGTACAAAATTTGAAGTCTTTAGCTTTATCTGAGATATTTCAGCTGGATTAAAAATACAAAATGTGTCACATAAAATAAATGAACATGTTTCCAGGGCAGTTTGTCGTCCACAGGCAGGGACCTGCTATGATAAACCTATGATTATGTTGCTGATGACCTTGGGTGACTCCAAACCACGCAATGTCAACACTTTGCATTTCCTTTCATAATTTGAAATGGGAGAACATACAGACTTCATTTTTTAATTGAAGTCTGTAAGTTCTCCCATCTCAAATTATTAAAAAAATGCAAAATGTTGACACTGGGGTGGTTTGGAGTCACCCAGGATCATCAGCAACATAATCATTGGATAGAGTGCATATGACATCCTATTTGACTTTAACAGAAACTATGTGTCTATCTTGTACTGTTTTCAAGTTATAGAAAGTTATTTGTTGAAAGTCGCTATCGTGTGGCTTTATTTGTCTCAACTAGGTTCTAACCTCATCTGACTCTTCACTTACTCAGTTACTCTTTATCCACTGCTCTCTATCAGGTCATTTCTCATGCAAATTCATCAGATGCCATTCTTTATCCAACCACGGTTACTTCTGCCCTCCAGACCCACAGTCTGCCATGCCAAAAACATCATGAAATGCACCCACTCTGCTCTTTACTTCTGTGGTCGTAAGTCACTGTGCAAGCAGTACCTCACGTTTACTCTTTTTACACTAACAACTAAAAAGCAACACTACTTTCATCCTCTGACAACCATAAGCACCCCTGGCAAATTATAAATGATCTACTGCACTGCAGATCCAATGCACTATTGTTACCTTCTTCAATCACAAGTTTCTCACTTGCTGAAAATATGCCTCTTCTTCATATCCTAATTCTGTCTGACTCTTGCCAATAATCCTGACACATCATCTTCACACTTTATACTTCCCCTTGCTATACACCGATTTTTTTCTAGCTCACAATAAAAAAAAATTATTGTCAAACTGTTACGAATAAAGCTTGGACAACATGCAAACAAAAAATCACCAATAAATTCTGCTGTTTCAGTAGTTGAAGCACGGCCTGCGGTGGGTGTGTGTTCACTCGGTGGTGTCTGTGGTTGCTTGGAAACACAACGTCGACGACTGCTGCCTCTATGACTTGACGCACCTCTTGTCTTGGAGCTTGACACAGCCGTTGTGTCCTCAACATTGTATGGCGTCGACAACTTCAGTCGTTTCTTGCTGCTGCTTTTTGCACCGTCAGTCGTTCTCTTATGAGCGTTATGTGGCGTCGACATGTTCAACCGCTTCTTACTGCTGCTTGCTGTAGCATCACAAGTTCATCATAATTATGATTAGATATAAACAACTACTACTAAAAATATACTGCACAGTGGACAAACTAGAGATAATCATTAGCATACTACTTCAACAATGGACAGCACACAACTAATAGCTATGCATACAGAAATAAATGATAAAAACTGCAGTTTATCCATCGAGAAAGTCTGGAGGATTGAGGCACATCACCATGCCAAATTTTGTCGAAATTGGTCAAACCGCCGCTGAGATATTGCGATCTTTCGATTTTTCAAGATGGCCGCCGCCAACTTGGATTTTGGAAATTGTGAAATTTTTTGACTCGTGGGGTCCAGTATGCCGAGATGCATCATTATGCCAAATTTTGTCAAAATTGTAGAATTGGTTGCAAAGATATTAAGATTTTTTTTCACCATTTTTGGAGATGGCCACCACCTACTTGTAATTTCGAATTCGCGTAATTTTATTGGCTGACAGTGTCAAATTTCATCAAAATCGGTCAATCAGTTGAAAAGATATTAAGATTTTCCGATTTTTAAAGATGGCAGCTGTCCACCATCGTGATTTGATTGGGAATAATTTGGACCACCCACAAAGAGTACTTGGTGATCTCTATAGCTGTGCAAAATTTAGTTAGAATTGATGCAGTAGCTTCAAAAACACTAAAGTTTCAATATTTGGCACGAATGGCTGAAATACATCCATGCACACCCCCAAAATTGCACATCCTTTCACGAGTCTGCGTTGTTTGAGCCATCAAACATGAAAATCCATCGACCGGTCTGACCTGTAGGTGAGTTCCCAAAAAGGGGTATAAATAAATAAAAATAATTTGTGTTATATTTCATCCATTTGCCCAAAAGCCAATCATGGACAGATCTGCACCAAATTTAGTACTGGGTAGTGGTCGTGGACACTGGTTGGTGGTTTAGCGCTGTGGTAGCGTCGTTTGTCGCACGAACGAAGTTGCTCAACGTTGAGCCCGGTTAGTGCTAAAATGGGTGACCGTCTTCGGGCGGGTATACCACCTCGGTATGTAACCAAGCCAACTAGGTCAACTCAGCCTTGCATCCCTCTGGGGTCGCTAAATCGAGTACCAGCCTTAATTGGCTGGGGTAATGGC
>Ga0209782_1000733_pt1 | contig 15282 bp, 8 predicted proteins | sample WorMetmaBAHAMAS1_FD_187390 | JGI IMG/M metagenome (GOLD analysis project Ga0209782, IMG submission 187390) | Marine gutless worms symbiont microbial communities from Max Planck institute for Marine Microbiology, Germany - Inanidrilus... | ecosystem: Host-associated > Annelida > Digestive system >...
GGAGGGATCTGAACCCCATGTAATACATGGTTTCTTGAGTCCACCCAAATTACCTACCCAAACAGCATTTCAACCATTCAGCTGTTTTGCAGGGCTTAAGTTTGTTGTGCCCAATAGATGGACAGACAAACCGACAGACACAATGAGCATGCTGCATTATCTGTAACAGTAGGCTGCTGTTGCTAGCTAAAGCTGTCATGCAGCCTAATAACAATAACAACGAGATGGTGTTGCACTGTATCTGAGGATGAGTGCAGTATAGGCTCAAAGATAGTGTGCAATCTCATTGTTGCCACAGCAGTACAGCTGTCACTAAACAGCTGACTGACGAGGTTTGATTTGCCCACTTTGTGCATATTTAACAAGTTGTATGCATGCTGTATGTACAACGTAATGAAACAAACTTGGTAATTACATTTTTATCACCACAGCCAGCAGACTACATGTATAAAGTAAACATAACTGCCATGCCAACCTGGAAACTTTCTTTGTTTCCCTTATCGAATTCATGAGATTTTACTAGGATCACTGCAGGGTTGCCAGTGAAACAGAGAGAGTTATGAATGATGAAAGAGGAGATAGAACAGCAGCAGTAGAAATGACAGAAGTAGAACAAGAAAGAGAAGAGTCAGAGGTGGAATGAGGTAGATGCAGTGAAGGAGGAAACTTGTTCCAGAGACATGGTGAAGCATATCGAAAAGAGCAAATTTGCAGAGAAGAGATGTTGAGCTTGGTTTGCACTGGGATGTGTGATCATTGTCGGACGGGCGAACTGTCAGTCTCGCCATCCTTTTGTGTAGGCATAACGACTACCAGCAAAAGGTGGTATATAATCAGGCACAGTGTGCCACGCACTATCCCCATGCATCGTCTCAATAATGACTGAGGGTGAGAGAAATTCAGTGCCACTGTATGGGCCTACATGTCTGTGGCTTGGAAAGAACTCATTAAAAAAAAATTGTTGTAATAGTAATATAGTGGCACAGTGGTGTCAAATTAGAAGGCTTGTCATTGGCATTAACTTTATAAGAGTTGTAACATTTAGCATGTTTGATATCTTGAAATCATTAATGTCTAAAGTAATGATTAATTTGGCATTTAACACTCTGTTTAGTTGTTTTTTTATATAATATAGTTTGATTGATTTTGTGATGTGGTTGGCAGTTGTCCATACCTGATAGTGCAGTTGACACCTGCAGTTCCTGTTATTGGTGCAGTTCTGTTGGTTTTTGTGATGGCGGCTCTGCTGCGGACTAGTTGGACTGATCCTGGAATCATACCTCGTGCAACTGCCCAGGAAGCTGCCGACACAGAACGACAGATAGGTTCATTTCATCACTTCACTTTGTCGCCAGTGCAGATCACATGCTCTTTACTGAATTCATTATGATATCTGGAAAATATCACAAGGTCACACATCACATTAGTGGTATAAGGCAGTAGCAGAATCATGTTTATTACCTTTGTTGGCAATGCAGTACTTATGCAGGAAATTGAAATGTAGCAGAAGTACTGTTGCTAGCATTGAGGTACAAAAAAGTAAAGGTAAAGTTTTCACATACTCGTTACCGAGCATTGGGCCTGGAGCTGATTGGGAGTCAGCCCGCAGGTGACTTTAAGCTATCCACCCGGCGATAGGCTGCCATTACTTTTGGCCAGGCCTACAGTTACCTCCGTAGCATTCACCAGATGGCAACACATAGTAGCACACATCAGATTCCAGCTTACTACTCATTTATCAACCCCAAAAGGATGAAAAGCTAAGTTGGCCTTGTTGGCTGACCTACAGCGGACGGTTTACCCACAATAGTGGTCACCCATCAGTGCAGGACAGGTAAAGTTTGCCAGCCAGAGACCAACGTTCTACCACTGTGCTATGCAACCAGCTGTAACATTGAGTTATGGCAGACGCATTTTTTCCTGAAAATACGGTTGATGTATGTCGAAGTTACAGTTCCAGCGTGGGATGTTTTGGGGGCACAACGTAAATGTTTTGACTGTATAAGCAGCTACTGTGTTCTGTTGCTTGTTGTTAACTTGTCAGACTTTATTGGATGCAGCAGGCTTGCAAGTTGCACATTGTTAATAAGCAAACATCTTGTTATGTGTCAGAGATGATGAACGTAGCCAATGAGCTCTATCCTCCACCACGTGTACGTGAAGTTCGAATTAACGGCGTTGTAATAAAGCTGAAGTACTGCGCCACGTGTCGCATCTTTCGCCCGCCGCGGGCCGTCCACTGCAGCACTTGTGATAACTGTGTTGGTACGTTGTTGGCTGGAACTAAATTGTCCAAAGCGTTTCGGTTGATTGACGACATGCATTTCCATGTTTCAGTGACTGACGTCTGTGATTTGAGACTTTGTGGAGCATTTGGCTTATCTGATATATATGTATGTAGACAGATACTGCCAATGCTGTGTAGTTTTATTTCTCATTCCTAGTGATAGTTAATACTGGTGGTGTGATCACTCTTGGTTCCGCATTAGCTGCATTACACGATTTTGCGCTATATAAATGTACTTAATAAGAATAACAAGAAGCATTTGAAAAATGTTGGGCCCATTCGCCGCTGCGAGCCGCCGCACGCCCATTCACCAGATGTCGCTACTGATGCCGCCTGCGCATCGATGTCCACGATGACACCAACGACGACAACGACAACGCATGACAGAGGGGACCGCTGTGGCCCCATGGAATGGACCCAATAATAATAATAATAATAATGGTAGTAATGGTAGAAGAAGTGGTAGTCAAGGTGATAATTGATTTAGAATACCGAATACCTGGAAATGTCTTGGAATTGACCAGTCAGGGAAGTGTCCATGAGAAAACACGGCAAACGGTTTATTGCTAACTTTACATTTGTGGTGGCTACAGCAGTAGTTGCAGGCCTTGTTTCTCCTGTTTCAAGGATGCTGCTGCTTATTAAATCATTGTGAACATTTTTGTAGTGTATGCAGTTAAATTTATTACATATTGGTAGCACTGATAATAGAATATGTGTGTTATCAGTGAGAACTGCAGCATCAGTAGGAGTGCTGTGAATATTTGAAGAAATGTCTAGCAGTTTCACAGCATAGGGAAAGTGGCTATTCTTAGTAGTGTAGGCAGGCACTGAGTTATTTCAATTTGTACTTGATGTTTATGTTCTTTGATGCTTTTTGTTTATGTTTTTAATTAGACTTTAGGACTGTTGATTATGGTGTAATAATAAATCATAATAATAATGTTCCAACAGATGTCCATAGCACTGCAGAGGGGGAACGCGGTCTCATTTCAAAGCACGTTCACTACCAGCTAGTCCACAGCAACCATTATAATTTTTTTGCTACCTTAAAAAAATAATAATAATAATAGCAGTACTAGTAGTAGTAGTAGTCCAGTGAGTCCAGTTGCAGTAGTAGCAGCAGGCAGCAGTAACAACATTTGTAAAGGCTGGTGGGCCTGAAGATACGGATATGATGGTGGTGGAACAAGGGAACTAGGCAAGACTGAACAGATGGGTCTTCCAATTTGGTTTTCACTTTTTGGCATATTCAGATTTCTGCAGATAGAAAGTTTAAGGTGGAGGAATGATGATGCAAAATGCATGACTGCCAAGATTATTGCGAGTCAGGGGAACGACTCAATGTCACTGGTTATATTACAACGTTGTGGTTGCGCTGTGAGTAGATTGTCTTCACTGAATTTCACTGTGTGTTGCACAGAACAATTTGATCATCATTGTCCATGGGTTGGCAACTGTATCGGCCGACGAAATTATCGCTACTTCTATATTTTTCTTGTCGCAATTTCCGTTGACTGCATTTTTGTCTGTGGATGTTCGGTGACTACGATCGTTATGCGTAAGTCATAAATCTCTTTTTCACTTTTGCATTGTTTATTACTTACTTATTTGCAGGTGTGCCTACTTTTATGCAGTTTGTTAAAACCATAAACTTGAAATATTTTAGCATGAGCTTTAATACCTTAATTTTACTTCGCATGAACAAATGTGTGACTGACACATTGCTGAAATGTTATATATTAGATGGCATGTTCTGCAGTATACATGGTTGCATATGAGTGATGTATCTTTAATGATTGTTTGTTTTTCAGGTTCTCTTAATGCTGACTTCATAACGGCATTGAAACAGTCGCCGACAAGATATCCTTTCTGTTTGACGAGAAAGATTATATCAGTTAATGGATGAGCTTAACTTAATAATAGCAGCAGCAGCAGCAGCAGCAGTGATAGTTTAATTTTTACTGACTCTCTAGTCGCCAAATTGGCGCACCTGAGGTTATTTTGTGCCTCTCTGTATCTCATGACATTTGACGTCATTATTAAAGGTCATAGCTCAACAAGTTCATGGCCACGGAATGAAAAATATTCCATTTGCGTCATAAGTGAAAGTGAAATTGGGAAACACCACAGTGCAGGCCGATGGTGGCTGAAAAGCTTATTTCTAAATTAGTAGTAATGGTGATGATGGAATGAAAAATGATATTACAGCCCACTGTACTCCACGGTTGATTGAGTTATGCCACCAAGTGAACTGATGATTTGCCGGATTAAGTCAGTTGATGGAAAACTAGCTGTGGAGGTTGAGTGTATTTTTCAGTACGGAGTTGATTATGTTTTTGTTGACTGACCGTGATAGTGTAGTCTGCATACATTTTGTTAATAATGTAGTTGACATCATGCAGTGTCTCAAAGGTTTTTATAGTTTATCTTTCGAGACCAAAGAACAATGTTGTTGTGGTGGTCATTGTCGTCATCATTGTTGTTTTTGTTGTTCAGTGTCTTTACAAATTTGTTGGTGCATTTCCTATTGAATGATGTTTTCATCAGCTTGATGTGTTTCACCATTCTGGTAATGCGCATGCAAAATGATGTAGAAATGGTGTCCTGTAACAATGTAACAAATTTGGTTTAAATGTCTCTATCTGTCTGAGATAATGAGATGTCTTGATATTTATTATGGCGGCTCTTCAGACATGCCACAGTTTATGGCTGCAAATTGGTGTATAGTGTTGCATTTCCTTGACGACCATTGTGTACTTTGCTGGTCGCCGTGGTAGCGTTCTTTTCCATGTGGTCGGTGCTTGGTCTCGCAGGGTTTCACACGTTTCTTGCTGCATGCAACCTTACCACGAATGAAGATGTAAGTTTTTCTTTGTCATCTTTCTACATTTAACGCCATATTTATTAGTAATATAATGCAAGGTGCAACTAAAACTTGACTAGAAAAGTAATAATAACAATACAACAACAATGCAATGCAGTGTAATTACTGATAATTAATATGATAAAAAAATTAATGATAATTAATATAATAATTAATAATTTCTGATATGTATAATATAGAAATTAATAATGTACTGAAAATAACCTTTTGTGATTGTCTAAATAGTTTCTTATAAGTTCAGACTGTTACTCACTGGTCTGTCTTTATCTGAAGATTATTATTGTCACCTTAACTGGAAGTTAATAACAAAAAATAGCAACTTTATTTTTGCGGGTGGAGATGAGATGTTAATAATTTAACAAGCTTTTTTGATGTGTCGTCAGATTAAGAATGCATACTCAAAGTCATCGCAGCAGAAAAATCCTTTCAGTCACAATTCTCTTTGTTTGAACTTCTGTGATGTCGTCTGTGGACCAGCATACCCAAGGTACAGCGTGTTTTCTTGAGTCACTTTGTGAAACTTATTGCCTTGACAGTTTTTGTTTTATTTTATTAGCGCGAGATGTAATATATACTTCTCACGCTTATGCTAAGATGTCAGTGTCCATCTGTCTGTGACAGAACTGCATTGGCGCATTATAGCTAATTTAGGTTTCAAATTCCGATCCAAATTTACCGCACATTGTGGTCACGGGGTGGGCTAATCTAAATAACGACATCTCACGCTATGCTAGCCACTGCTAGGCCCTCCTGTTTCAGTTACTGGTGATTGGTAACCAAGGTAAAGGGGTGACTGAGGAAACAAACTGGTTTATTGTTTGATGAGTTATTCTCCTTGATGGTATCAGAAAGTGCAGCCAGTACCAAGAAAAATACCCGTCGTTATTAGCAAGTAATTGGTACATATATAATGACTGTTAGTCTGATGTGTGTGCCACATGTTGTAAAGACTAGGACATCTAAATCTAATAAATCTAAAATCTATTTGGACATAAGACTGAAGTAGCACTTAGCGCTATTTTGATCCAGTCTGCCTACTCTTCTGTTGAAATGCTAACTTAATATACAACAGCAGCAGCAGTACACACAGTTTAAAGCATCAAAAATCGTTAAACATTGCAACATGTTTTTAGTATAAACGTACTGTTGTTAAGTAAGTAAGTAAGTTGATTTAGGTTTCATTGAAGTTTCTGAGACCATTGGTATATACGTATATGTCCAGCCAGCAGCATTGGAGCATTGCAACGAGGGTTAAAGCATTGAAATGAAGAACAAATGGAACATTTTTTCAATCAATCAATCAGTGCTTTGCAGCTGACATGCTGGATTGGTTACAATAAACATTACATGCATCACACTAATAAAATGCACAATTCAAAATGTCAAGTAGACAAAAAAAACTAGATAAATAAAACACAATAGGCTTTGAAATACAAGAAGCATTTGAAAAATGTTGGGCCCATTCGCTACTGCGAGCCGTTTTACATTGTCATTCACCAGGGGTCGCTACTGCTGCCACTGTCGCACGCCGCCTGCGCATCGATGTCCACGATGACGACAACGATAAAGCGTGACAGAGGGGACCGCTATGGCCCCATGGAATGGGCCCAAAAAGAAAATACAGGCTCTTACAGTTACATATATGTGTTTGCGTGCAGTGTAATTGATAGGAGAGGCGTCGTGCCGAACAACACAGTGAACCAGCCAGTACAGTCATCATCCTCAGGTCATCAGCAGCCTACTGCAGTGCCTGTCTAGACCGCTAGACTCAGTTCTCGTGATCTCGTCATCATCAGTATCATACTGTGGACAGCATCTTGTCATTTCCACTTTAGCAACTATGGTCCGGTTTCTCCACAGCAAATTAATCTCCCGTTAATTTAATTCGGCATTAACTCCAGCAGATAATGATCAATTTACTCAGATGTCATTTTCCACCGGCAGCTCGTCAATTAAATCGTCCTAAACGGACGATTTAATTGACGAGCTGCTGGTGGAAAAACGACATCTGAGTAAATTGATCATTATCTGCTGGAGTTAATGCCGAATTAAATTAACGGGAGATTAATTTGCTGTGGAGAAACCGGACCGATGAGACATTTTCGAAAATAGGATGCTTTAACTCACATTAAACGGGCCATTTAAACGAAGCAATTGGCGGTTATTACTGTTGTACATGTAATTATTACTAACAACAGTGAAACAAGGAAGATGCTATCGACCTTAGTAATGGAGGAAATTAACTAAAGATATTGTAAAACATGCACAAAAATGGGGAATGAGGGAGTGAGTGAAATGTCTTGCTGGTACCAGGTCACCCCATATTGGTCTACTTGAATCTCTTTTTGGGTCAGTTTTTATTTTTGTGATAAAGAATATTACTTGAGTACTGTGCAGTCTAGAAACTTAAGTACTTAACTAACAAGTTATATGCCATCGTACAACAGAGTGAACATGTAGCTGGCTGTAGTGCATTCTGTGCTGTGTATATTTTACATGTCGCTTTCTTTGAAAGAAATTTAGCATGTAAATGAGTATTACTGATCATGTATGCCCGAAATTCTTTGCTGCAAGCTTAAACAGTTATCGTTGCTGAGCTTGCTGTTCTTGCTGCTGCTGTATCCTGGTTGTGATAAGAGATGCTAAGCAGGAATCATGTTTGACTAGTACGTGTGAGTCATTTTGTTTGATGTAATAAACTGATGGTGGTTGAACTGATACTGACAAACCAAATAAGTTACTTAATGCAATCAAACTGGTATTTATTTTAGATTAGTTATTTTAGTAGTCATTGTTTTACTGATGTTTTATGTACATGTAAGACTGTAGGTCGTTATAATTATATCATGTGTTTTTTTACAAGTATTACATTTTGTAATATTGGTGAAATCTTTAGGTATTGAATCTGCCAAAAGGCTGTGGATTTTTGTCAGATGTCAATATATAAGTTAAACCCTTAACTTTGTTGAAAGTGCTGTTAAATTCTAACAAACCAACTGTTATTTCCAAAAAAAATTTTATGCAGTATTTTTTGTCAAGAATTTCCAATTATACATCAGTAAAGGCACTAATTGAAAATAACTCAGATCCAGTGTCGATTCAATTTATGTCACAATTATTATTATTTTTGTGCAAAAGATGAAGTGTTCACAGATGAGAATGCCCACACTTAGAACAGACACGCGTACTTTTATATGATTTGGTGCACATGCCACATCTGAATGATAAGATTGATAAGACTTTCAATGTCACGTTTCATGTGTAAATCAAGATTTTTGCAAATAAAGGCCTCATGAAGAAGTTTATGAATACAGTGATGCAAAAGTTGCTAAGAAACATCACTAACATAGTGAGCAAATAATCCGTGGTCTGACCACATTGTGATAGCATGATATATAATGTGTTTGGTGGGACGTTAAACCTTGCTCAATTCAAAACGATAGCATGATAAGTTGGCTTAAAATCTTAAGGCCAGCAAACTATTTAATCTTTTAATGTTGAGCACTGCATGGGTGAGAGTGAATGTGACTGAAGTGATGCAATTTCAGTTAACCACATTTGCATGCTTTATTTTATGGCATGACAAACTGAATGTATGTGTGTATAATACAATGTGATTGCTGCAGCAACTATGGAGATGTAATTACAGATGACAGTGAATGAAATAACAGCAAGCATGTGGGTGGCGGATTAAACTGTTTCATTCCTTAATAACATGTGCTCTGCTTGCTTGAGCACCTTAGACATAGGTATCGTATAAAAATCGTTATACGAATCTACAGGTTTACTTATGTACTTAGTTTATGTCTGTAAGCAGTGGTGATATATTATCCTCTGTTGCTCCCTTTCACCTGCTTTTTTGCCTCTTCCATAGCCAACAGACTCCATTCACAATGAATGGAGTACAAAAGAAGAAAGCATTGACAATCATACTGTTGCGGATTTTGTTGAAAAAAACATTTTATAATCGACTGTGGTGTTTGTTATTTCGCTTTTATATTCTCTGTAAACTTGGTTATATGTTCCTTTACCATTACTTCGTTTAATTTTAACTTTATTTTGTGGCACTTAGTAGCCATATGTGCTGATGGGCTTTTAAGAAATTACACATTTGCTCAGTGTGTAAGTTGTGGATCTTGAGAGTGCTATAAGCGCACTTAGAGCGGCCTAGAATGAGGCTCACTGCGGACGAAATCAATTTCAGTGCATTCAGAACCATGAAAAATGCTTATGATAACAAAAATATTTATGACTTAGATTAAACTGCTCGATTCATAGTTTGTTCCATACGTTCTTTGGTGTAAAATGTTGTAATAATCGTTAAAATTGTGTAAAGTCAAGAATAGTATATTGTGTACACATAGTCCTCATTGTTTGTCATGCTGTGTACAAACTACCTATATTGAGTCTATTCCTGCGGTTTCATATGTTTGTCGATCTTGTTGTTTTGCTAATAATAAAAATATTTTATAATGAAAAAAAAATATTGGTTGCAGAAATGAAAAGTTTGGAACAATGAAGAAAGCAATTGCCCAGAATAAAAATTGTTAAAGTCACATTTTCCCTTAAAGATAAAATTAATTTCAAATACACTGTGAGTTAAAAAGACAAGACACTATACTTCTGCCCATAACTTTACCCAGTGCTGACCGATTTTCAAAATACTTTCACTGATAGATTCAACAGTAAATTTGCAATAAAGTCATTATCAAACATCCCACCACACCTTAAATGCATAGCTACACTATGTTGTGAAACATTAAGGTCAAAAAATATCAATAATCTGCAACATGCATTGAAATTAAAGACAAATCGCAAGGTGGTGTAGCTACACATTGAAGGTGTGGTGAGCTATTCAGCTATCATTTCACTATGAATTCATCGTTAAGTTTGGAAGTGAAAAAAAATTAAAATCGGCGAACGCTTGGCGAAGTTATGCACTTTGTTTGTCTTGCAGTGTCCTGCTTAAAGATGAAGAACTGGTCAGATAACTTACCTGTCATGGACATAAACTGGTCTTTGCTCTTGTTATGTTACTTTGCAGGTTAATTTTCTTCAATATCAACAAATATCTCCCACAAACCAGTTTTGACTCACTGACTGACAGATTGACTCCATCGGCAACTGAATGACGACTGATCATGTACAGCATTTTGCCATGATGTATTTTTTTTGTCACGGCAGTTACATACAGTTAGTTATTGGGACTTTTAGTATGGCCAGTGTGAATATCTTTTTTCAATGAACTAAATAGTGCTAACATGACTAGTCAAGTGTTATTTTTTCTGTGAATTTTTTGAGTGGCTGAGACTTACAGGGCAGTGTGCAGCACTTAGTTCTTGAGTATGGCAATTTTTTGAGCAAGGATATTGCACAAGGTGTGGTGGCATGTTCTTTATTGCAAATTTATTATTGGGTCTGTCAGTGAAAGAATTTTGAAAATCGACAAGCATTTGGCTAAGATATAGGAAAAAGTCTAATGTCTTTTTTTGACTCACAATGTATATGAACCAACTGTGGCTGGATCTTGTTAATTGGATGTGAGATCCCACTCAGAAGCTGAAGGATCTTAGCGTGGAGGTGATGGGTGTTAGGCCAGGCAGAATTCTGCTCGGTGTAACTCTATAAAGTAAAAGTTGTACAGCATCAAAAACCTAAAAGTGACATGTTCATGTGTCAAGAGACAATGATGTCTTAATGTCTTTCAGCAGTATACAGTCAGTAATGTATCAGTGGTTTCTGTTTGATTTTGATGATTTGTGGACTTTTGATAATTTTTATCAAATTACTCAATCCGCTGCAGAGCTTACAATGCTGAATTAAATTTAAAACAGTGTTCTGCATTGAACAGACTATGCAAAATTTAGTCAAAATTTAACCACTAAAGATTTATCTTGAATATTAATTAATCTTTTGTTTGCACATCCTGTCATAATTTTAAAAATAACTATCAAATAATAATACATAGATATTTGGTTAGTGGTGTATGCAAGCCAATGAATGATACTGTGAAGGCTATATGTATATGTCAGAGTATAATAGAGAATTTTTGCCTGTGAAAATTGTTCCAGCTGTCACAGTAATTTATTATCAGCCATTTCTCTGAGTTGACCATTGACAGTCCAAGCTAACAGCAACACAGACAGTGACAGTTACCTGACGTATTGTAAATTCATGTTAGCAATGATAAACGAATAGTAGCCTATGGGCAGTTAGGTGAGTTTTGTTAATACTGGTACTGTACGCCATCATTAACTTGCTGGATGGGAGTGGCATGACTGATGTAATTTTATGAAGATTAATCAAATATATGGCAGGATATGAGAGAGGGCAGCATTTCGTAGTTTTTTTAATAGTCCCTTACGACTCTTTTACTGCCTTTTTAATGGTATTACTGCTTTGCCTTGTCAGAGTCCTTGTGGCCCTCTAGTTTGGGGATCTGAGGCACCTTTCCGCAGCATGTGTCTAGAGCCATTCTGATACATTCTGCATTTGAAAGTCTTGACCCTAAATGTTTACGATTGTTCTTGTTCCGCTATTATGTCTGGTACATCTCAGTGTGTAAAGATGATAGTTTTTGGTGCACAGCTTGATGCATTTCGTCATCTGATATATATTCAGTGTTTGACTCTGTGACATTCATGCCCTCACACGATTTTGACCAATTATATTTGCTTATTTTTTTCTTATGTATAAGAGTGAATGTTCTGTTAAGTAACTCTTAAGTTTTAGTTGTACTCAGAACTTCTGTTTATTGCATCCAACAAACTACTTATGCAGCACATATACACTTATATGTTTATGTGACAACATTAACCTGCATATATGCTGTATTTTTTCTGTACTGTTCTATTGTTACTGCAAAATAAACACATACATACATATGTATAGTATGCTGCAAAAGTGAACCTCATTTTTTAGTCGCGAGTCGCGCCTCTCGCATGCTGCGAGGTGCGACTTAAGTAGTCACATTTCTGTCCGTGACAAAAAAATGTCATAGGCCCAATTGGGCATCAACTTATCCATCAAGATTACAGAAACTAGTTGTGTTGCAAAAAAATTATTAGGATAATATCTGCATGTAAATATCGAGATCATACATCGAATTACTTCAAAGAATTACGTATATTAAAATTTCCTGATATTAATTTTCTTCAAACTGCTTTATTTATGTACAATATAGATCGTAAATTGTTACCATCACATGTTATGAAAGGTTTTTATCAAAATAATGAAATTCATTATTATTGCACAAGATCATCCAACAACTATCATCTGGAATCAGTAAACACTAAGATAAAACAGTTTAGTATTAAATACAAAGGTCCGATTTTGTGGAATTTTATCGATCCGTCAATACGATCACTCAAAAATATTAATCAATTCAAACGACATTTACTGCACACCCTGCTCAAAAAATACGATTATCCATAGTTAGGTACTTTCGGTATATTCATATGTATTTGTTTTTCAAAATTGTGTTTTGAGTTTCATTGATTTGTACGTTTGCTTGTTTTTTATTTTCTTTTCTTGTTATCTTTGTATTGCAATAAATATGTTTAATTTTGTTCACTGTACATGGGTAGCCCGTTTATGCGGAGCATAAGCTTCTTGGGTACTACCTGTCACACATAATATAAATGTATTTGATATTTTGATGTTGCTGTTATTTGAGTTTGTGTATGACAAAATTAATTGATTGATTGATTGATTCAAGATTTTTGTGGCTTTTTTTCTGCACTGTGCAAACAACAGTTGTTGAATTTTTTTCTATGTTAATTGTTGTCATTTTATAAACAACATTCCATTTATTTGAGTTTAGTTACATGCTTAACTTATGTCACATGGTTTTGAGACTTTTATATACAAAGTGTTGAGCTTGTTTGCTTTAATACATAATACAGTGTAATTCATACCAAATAATTTACATTTGAACATTTTACTCCTGTATCTGATTGGCAGCTGGTGCCAATGAGTTTGACTTCAACTCTCTGAGTAGTACCTTGCCTCCTAATCATGAGTCTTTCATTCGGCATTCTTATTATGCCATTAGCATTAGAGTGGTTGTAAAAATAATCCACCAAACCTCCAGAATTTTGTAGTAGAAAAATGGAAAAATTTGGCACATAGAGTACAAAATGCTAAAATTCACAGTAGCTGAAATTACTGTTAAATTGTAAGTGCTATTGATCAAATGAGGCTGAATATTGTATTTGCTGTATTATTTGTGCAGAGGCGAACGGAGTTAAATAGAAATGTGGTAAAAAGTGCCCAAGTAGTCAGTTGCTTATGGTTATTGTCCATTTTGAGTTACTGTCTATGCCATTTATGCTTATGCTTTAGTTATGCCAGTTCCAGTTTTGTTCTTATGTACAGTGGAGTAAAAGGAATGGTAGAAGCACGAAAAAGTAAAAAGTAGCAGCTCTTTTGGCAAAAAAATGAATAATGTGGAAAACATTAAAAATATAGTACAGTTGCACTTGTCAGTTGTGATACTGCAACATCCTGCACTTTATTATTCAGTAATCAGTATTGACGTGTGTAAAATTGTAGTTCTGTGTGTATTAAATAGGTGGCAGGCCAGTAATGTTGCAGTTACATCTGCATTAAAATGTGTTATTGCTTGAAAACGTCACTTTAATTGTAGTAGCATAGCTACTGTAGTATGTAGGAGGTGGAGTAACTGCTCCACCAAACTGCCAATGTCCATTTTTGAATTTTGTACATAACCGATGACATTTTTCGGCAAGTAATCTGCTTAGTTGGCACTGCTGCCAGTTTTTTGTTGTGTTAATCAGCCACAGAGGTGCTGCATAATCTTGTTATCTGGTGATTGAAACCCCACCCTACTCATTATTATGGTGAACGTGTCAGTTACTGTTCTGGTGGATTTTGTCCCCTGACTCTCCACCAAACCCTGGAATTCCGTCCCCCCAGATCCAATTAATTTTGCTCCATTGTGGAACAAATCCTAGCTGTGTGTCTGGTATCTGGGAATCTGGCTTATAAAGGTCTACAGCTTCTGGACATTTATTACAAGATAGCATGATGAGATATTGACCCCAGTGTGTTGTGTGTGTGAGATGATGCAAATCTCTTATATGAATGGTCAGAGTTTGTCGTCTTTTTTCTATACTTGTCTTGTGTGAAAATTACATGCCTACCCATTTATGTATACGTGCAAGTATGTCTGCGCATCTGTGTTGTTTGTCTACTTTGTCTGTGCGACTTTCAGAAGTGTAAAAACTTGTTGTCAAGCTGATCTCTTGCGAAATTTATATATACAGTACATGTAGGTAGATTCGAAATTATGAACAGTGGTTATGTGCTCATGACGTATTTGTAGTTTATAATCACTTGTATTTGCAGTAGTCTGTATGTTCCAAATTTGGAGTGTCTAGCTTCAGCCATTCCAGATATACGAATGATATGGAAATCTTAACAAGACAACCGTAAACATCAAACTTCGTCCCCTTTGCTTCCCATGGTGAGTCACTTTTAGTACGTCTACGTCATATTCATGTTGTCCATGCCTTGCCATCATGTTCATGTGAAAACAACGTCATCCATGAAACGTGAACTAGGCTACACAACGATGCCATGACCACAAACAGACATACAAATTGGCACCGGATTACAACACTTCGCACCTAACTAGGGGCCAGGTTAAAAAGTGTCAACTTGTTAAGTGATCTTTATCATGCCCTTTGAATGAATGAATGAATGAATGAATGAATGGTTTATTAGGTATTGCAGCACAAGTGCTGGATTAAACAATAGAGAAAAAAACATCTAGCAAAATTCAGAATACATGCACCCACCTGCACACACACACATACACACACATAAAGGAAACGATAATGTCAGCATTTTACAGTTCACTGTCATTAAATTGCGTCACAAGCCCCAGGCTATAGTTAGATCCCTCCTATATTCCACATATTTTAATTTCATACCACAGCTAGTCCTATAGCTGAGAAAAACGGTAACAAAATTGTCGTGCGCTGTGAAATCACAGGCAGCGCAGTAGCGCTGCACTGTTGTAAGGCCCATTCAAAAATCAATAGGAAAATGGAAATTTCGACCCCCTGTAAAATCTTAACCCCTG
>Ga0209782_1000734_pt1 | contig 15280 bp, 9 predicted proteins | sample WorMetmaBAHAMAS1_FD_187390 | JGI IMG/M metagenome (GOLD analysis project Ga0209782, IMG submission 187390) | Marine gutless worms symbiont microbial communities from Max Planck institute for Marine Microbiology, Germany - Inanidrilus... | ecosystem: Host-associated > Annelida > Digestive system >...
GGACGACTTGCTTAGTGAGGGAGGACAAAGTTTGAATTCTATATTTGCTGACTGCTTTGGTGATTGGTTCATCAGCATCCCTTTTGTGGGAGATGATGTGGCTAAATGTATCAGTAAGCTGCATTAGGTACTCAAAAAGGTGCAAATCTAGGCCTAAAATGCGTCAGAATGCGCTTGGCGGCCGCGCTCCGCCCGGACCCGCTAGGGGAGCTTGAGCGCTCCCCCAGATGCCCTAACCGCAATTGGGGGTGCCTACTTCTAAAGGGAATGGGAAAAGGGAAGGAAAAGGATAAGAAGGGGGAGGGAAGGAAGGGGAAGGACGACTTGCATCCCACTTTTTTAAGACCCTGACCTAACCTGTCTATTACACAACTTCATCTGGCTACCGCAGCTTCATCATCCATAGTTGACAACTTGACATTTTCCATACCCTACTCAGTACTGGTCTTCCTCAATAGAATTGAGGATCACAGGATACTACGATCTGGGTCGGCTTTGACATGCAGACATCGAGCTATAGCTATCCTGTGATGTACCCATTTCCACTTTTTATTGCACTACGTAATCACAATCCACAATCACAACAGACGGACGGACGGACAGGCGATGTACGTCATGCATGTAGCATAAGCGTGCTAAAAATTGAATAATGTATTTTCTCTTTTTTTTCTCTCCAGTGCAGTTCAAAACTTAACATTTTCTGTTGCAGTTCCTTAACTCGATTCAAAAACATTATAGTAAAAGCATATCTGACAGGATCTAGCTAACAGTGTGCATCACCAAGTAGTTAGTGTGTGATTTCAGCTGTTTAAAGCTATGAGCAATTTATTTGACAGTCTGCAACTGCATAGTTTGCTCACTCCTATTCATGATGTATTATTCAATAAGAGAGACAGGCCATCCGATAAAACACTATTGTTCAGAACATTAGTGCATGAAAGGTGTCAATATGAAGTAAACTGCGTTAAAAGTGCCACTAAACTCCTATCAACTGGCCAACCTCAACAGCTGATGACTGATCATGACTCTTAAGGGCGGCAATGTACAACGTTCAGTAACAAACATGTAATCATCATACCGCATTTACGCAAGCAAAGTGATGAATGTTATAACTGATATATATATATATATACTCAGAGACGAAACAAACTATATAAAGTACAATGACTGTGTCATAAAGTTTAGCCTTGCATAAACTCAAGAGATTAATTCTCACTAAATTTAGAACATCTTCAGATCTGATGTCATGTTCTCTACTACATCCAGTGTACGATACTGTATGCTACCGGGATAAATATGATGAAATTTAGACTCCTGAGCTGTAATAGCTAAACCACACGGCATCTCGGTTCGTCACAACGTGACGGAGTTTACATGCATATGCATGAAGAACATGCATAACTGGTCGGAGTTTGTTCTTGTAATATGAATTATAACAGAAGAACTGTTCCAGCACTTCAACAGAGATTTAGCGATGACAATTCTGGTATGCTTTGCCACGGTTCACAGGGATGGCCAATAAAACAACAGGCCATTTGACATTCCTCACTGACAAATCCTGTATAAATATCATTGAAAACTCACAGATAACTAACCTTGCAACTACAGAATGAGTAAAAAACAAAACAAACACCCGAAACACAGAACATTGATTTACAACATGCATATAAAGCACTCTGGAATATGGTTACCAACCAACCAACCAATCAATCACAGCATCGAATATTCCTAGTACATAAGCAAGCCAATTTGCATGCCGATGTAAAAAATAGCTTCTGTACATGCATCGACAACGCAAGCTGGGACAGACAAGATGAAGAAGTCAATCTTTTGGTGTCCAGTTCAGCAGCTGCAGCCACCAACATCTCAAGAAATCATGCAACATACATGTATATGAACCAACACGCAATAAAACGCCGAGTACCATAACCGCAGTACAATGCAGAAACGTCAAACAACAAAACCTAGCTATGGTAAATAGAACAAAATGGTTCAGAAATGGAGCAGGTCTACTGAGAACAAGAGCCTAATCACAAGGGACTACAGTGTAAGGTAGAGACCATGGTGGGAGTCGTTGAGTGCGTCTAAGGTCAAGTCTGAAGATCATGCTCTTTATCTCGAGTTCGGAACCCAACGTCTTGGCCTAGCATAGAGGTGCGATGACTAAAAATCACAGAAATATCAGAATCAATCAAAATGTCATAAAATACATTACACAGGGCCAATATAACTGTCAAAGTATGTCAACAGTCGTTGGTGTCACGGTCTTGTGTCTCAACACATAACCTCAATCACTCATGCCTTGCTGTGATCTCGGCATCAGCTTTGCCTCGTGTTCTTATCTGCATTGACCATCTAATCTAAGTCAGCACCTTCTGCACGTGTGAAACCAAAATTACAACGATCAAACATTTACTACATTGCATTACCAGAGGAACAGTTTATGATACCGTAGACATTATGCAAACGTTTTTGTTCAAAGCAATACATCTACATCACAGGTGTACGGAAAGAAACACAAACTGATGGACGGATTTCCTCATCAGCAGCAGTCATAGTAGCAACAGCAACTCGCCAGCGTGTTTTGTCACATATATTCTAATTCAGACACAAGTATCGACAGGCACCGGACAGTGATGTAAAGAAAGCAACGTGCTTTCCACCAGGACTGCTGTGGTTTTGTAATAAAGACCGAGGCAAACCACTGGTTGGATCAGTGTTTCCGTTCCCTTCTAGGCGTTCACTGGATGGATGACAAAAGCCACATATCACTCATCCCCAAAGTTTCTCTTCTGGAATGACTGAAGAAATAATGCGGGAAAACCATATAAACCGGGTTCATCTTGAGAACAGCCATTAAAACAGAGATAGGCTGAGAATACTTCACAGTTTGAAAACGAGGGACATGCAATAATATGAGAACCACATACAGAAAACCGGGCTGATCTCATCATGCTGGTACAAACTGATACATGGGGTCGACTATAGGCATCCAAGCCTCCGAAAAGTAAGTAAGTAAGTAAGTAAGTAACTAAGTAAGTAATCAACTTAAGGGATATTCGATTTAGATATCCGGATTCCGATAGATAGTAGGGATGCGCCTATCTGTAATTTTGTAAACGTGCACAAAACTTGTAAATATTTACGGTATGTTTATACAAATATGGCGGACGTGCCATATGGGATCACACAGTGACATGCAACCCAGCAGAGGTGTCATTCCTGCCTTTACCCCAGCCAATTAAGGCTGGGACTCGATTTAACAACCCCAGAGGTATGCAAGGCTGAGATGACCTTGATGGCTTGGTTACATACTGGGGTGGTATACCCGCCCACAGATAGTCACCCAACCAAGTATTAACCGGGCTCAAAGTAGAGTAACTTTGTTCATGCGACGAATGACACTACCGCTGCGGCCAACCACCAACCAGGTGACAGGTAATCAACTGCCATCCAGGTAAGTGTAGCAAGCAGAGTTGGCCTGGGAGAATGACACACCCACAGTCATCATCATCAGGAGTAAGTGGGCTTAAAACAGAGTAACTTTGTTGATGTTGTTACCACTACACCAAACCAACATTTGGTGTGCTAGTGGCGATGTAGGTACGCAGCACTAACTGTTCAAATTACACACGCGTGGCTGAGAATCACAGACTGTCATGGATGCAAATATTATAACAACAAACAGTCAATATCATGCTAATGCACAGAACTGGCCCTACTGTGTCACGCCAGCGTTTGGCACAAACCGAGTTTTGAACGTAGACTGGCAGAACAGTAACCGGACAGAAAGACACGCCACAAGTACGCGTGAACGCGTGGTGCTAAAGAGCAAGTTTCGACTGGTCGTACTCGAATACGACGTGCTTTATGTGACTCAGCTTCCGATGGAGATAGTCGCAGAGTCGACGATCGTCGGCGTAGTTTGAATCCAGCTTGAGTTTCTTGTACTCGGCATAAATCTCACTTTTCACGTTCTGTCAACAACAACACCGCGTCGACAGTAAGCGAACTGCAACTCTCAGAGCACGTGGTGCATGCTGGACTGGAACGGTCACGAAACCCCAGCAACACGTGAAAAAACCCATACGATGACCGAGACAAACCAAAGTTCAACAAACAACTTCTGCAGTCAATAACTGCAGACCAGTGTTTCGTATACTTCAAGACGTAAATATATCTCCAATTCACTTCGGAGTAATGCTGCACACATCCACTATTCACTGCATACCCCGGGGCATACTCATAGTCATAAACACTGCTGGTCACCATGGTTACTAGCATCACCGGGTAGCCGGGACCACTGACCCTTTGCAATGTGCTTTCGGCTTGTACATTCAACAGCATATGAATAATGTTTTCTCATAGTACTAGTTTCTCATAGTACTACTAGTTTTCCGGCAATGCTGGAGAGATTCTGTCAAAATGACTTTCTCAGTGGCGCTTTGACACCACTGGTTGGGTGAAAAGAGATCGATCGGATATGGTACAAACCTGTGCCACCAATCACGAAAAGTTCTGTTCGGCTCACAAGTGGTGGAAGAAAACAGAGGAAAAACCGGCAACCCAGGTTCACGTAGAAATTCCGACATTGAAACAAATTACTATGTGGTGAGACGATAATGTAGCAGTAAAAACTACTGCACTGATTCCAACCACAATTGCTTGACAATACTGACCAGGAACTACCCACGATAAGCTGTGCACCATGGGTGAAGTCTGGTATCTACAACTGCCGACTTATGACTGGTAATTAATGGTGACCGTTCCCAACGGCAACAGGTACATCTGAGTGGGTATAAAACCTCGGCAAGAATTGACTGGATTAACCAATCAGCGACCACTGCTGGTCTAACTCCAGCAACTGATCTACAGACAATTAACAAGGCAATCATATATAGCAGACATTGCCCACGACGTGCAACCATGATGAGTATTTCCTGGTCAGTATTGGCAAGCAAGTTTGGTTGGAACTGACGCAGTAGTTTCGGCTGCTGTGTTATCATCTCACCGCCTAGGAATACAGATGTAGAGCCATAGGGCCCTTTAATTATTACGTGAAAACATGATGTTATCCACATAATCAGAAGTGCAACACCGCCAGAGGACGAACGAGCCATGGACAGGGTCAACATTCATAAAAATGTGTTACAGGGTGGAGGAAAGATGGGTGGGGGTTGGAATAACAAACATTAACAAAGTAGCAACCACACTGCAAGATGGAGACCTCGTATTCGGTTGAATGATGAGCAGCCTGCTTGAGCCTGTCGCTGAGTACAGTGAATGTTTTCATCCGCTGGGAGATGGCATCGTGAAGTCGCAAGTATTCCGAGTACTCGCTCGTAAAGTCCGCCTTGTAGCGGTGTCTCTCCGAGTCCGAAGTCACCGGCGGGTAACGGCTGCAACAGCAGAAAACACAAACAGTCACAGATCAACAGATACTGAGACAAACAAATGGGCAGACAGAGACAAAAAAACTGTGCTGGTTTGTCCCTTATTCATTTAAATGGCTTTTGTTAGGCTGTTACAGAATACCATGACAAGAGACTAAAGGTACGAGTTAGAGAGCTGGTTAAACTGTGATAATACGGACAACTAGTTACCTAACTGTCTCTAAAAGTGAGTATTCTAAGATCACGAAATGCTGGCAAAACCAATATTATTAGAACCGGAGGAAAATACCAACTCTGTTGGCTAAGGATTAACAAACGCTGATTATTCACCCTTTGGAAAAGAGTCAGCAATGGCCGACTTGACATTTCAGGCTGGGATGAATAGTAAACCAACAGAACAGTAGACCTGCATCTGGATAAAAAAGAAACTCAGGTCCGGTTTTTCCACAGCAAATTAATCGCCCGATAATTTAATCCGGCATTAAATCCGGCAGATAATGATCAATTTACTCAGATGTCGTTCTTCCACCGGCAGTTCGTCAATTAAATCGTCCTAAACAGACGATTTAATTGACGAACTGCCGGTGGAAGAACGACATCTGAGTAAATTGATCATTATCTGCCGGATTTAATGCCGGATTAAATTAACGGGAGATTAATTTGCTGTGGAAAAACCGGACCTAAGTGCAATACGTGAGCCGACGGATCCCACTGAAGTGTTAAACTCCACATTTTCTGGATCACAGGATAATCCGATCCGGGTCGGCTTCAGCATGCAGGTAGCCAAGACATTGGACTATCCTGTTCCTGTCATGTACCATTTCCACTTTCCGTTGCCCTATGTGATCACAATCCACCAAAAATGTCCTCAGTAAAAACCAGCAGTCCGTGATGCAAAGGATTTGCAAGACAGGTGAGATATAAAAGTGATGAGCTGACGAATAGCTAGACAGGTAATTCCATTGGAATAACACAACTGAAATAGCGTACGAAGTGAAATCATCCAGTTCGGGACTCTTGCGCAGTTTCTCCCGCAGTCCATCCATACCTAGCACACAAACACACACGTAAGATACATCGTAGGTGACACAATGATAGCAAATACTGCTTCTGTAGGGCAATATCACCATAATGCATACCACCTACACCACCATGTAATGGCAGTTCAATCAGCACTGACTGACCGACTGATTAACTGAGTGAAGGTTTAACGCTCCACTTGACAGTAAATAGGTCATTTCGGTGATGATCTTCCCAGCCAATCTGTTGGCTAGACTGAGAAAAACAAAATCAAAGCCGGGAGAAAAACCAAAAAAACAACAGAATAAACCTAGGCTAACACAAAAATAAATCTACGCCACAAAATCAACAAAATTCAAATCATCAAACACAAAAACTACAACAGAAAAAAACATAACAAACTAAAAATTAAGGTTTGGTCGCCTTGTACTATATCTGGCCCGGAAACAGAGCGGGCATATTCTCAAAGAAAAAGATAAAGACAAAGCAAATAAGAAAGGAAAACAAAAGCAAAAGAAAAAGGAAGCAAGCAGCAAGAAACAGAACAAGCAAGTGAGAAGGTAAAAAAAGCACCAACTGAATCAACCACTAGCATCGCAGTTTTATTTCTCAACTACTGGATTTCCTAGGAAGGATGTTACACCCTTTTTGTCAAATAACCCTCTGACCCTCGGACCATATACACATCATTTTGGTTAGATGTTTACTTCATCATAATTATCAAAGTTCAAAAACTGTTATCACGGTACTGATTCTATAAACAATACCTAGTTTTTTTACTTAACGACGTTTTTAACACAAAGTAGGTCATACTGCATTACCAGCGTAGTGATACCAACACCTGTAGAATTATTACCCCAACATTTGTTCACATCAGCACGACTTGCCTAATGTCACGTTGTTGCTAGCGGCCGAAGACAGTCGCCGCTGACGCGTGTTGATGACCGTCGTCGTGGCAACACTGCTGTTGCTGCTGCTGCTCGTTGCCATGGAGCCGTTGCAAGCAGGCAACACCGCGCCTGACGGCCTCGACTGACTTCGTCGTTTCTTACTCGCTGGACTTGAGCCGTTCCTCGCTGCAGAAGATGAACGCTTCTAAAGTCGGCAGAAACACATGAATTTGAAAATTTCTGCCGACAGCTTGGTTACAGGATTGTCTGCCTTCAGTGCTTTGACTCTGTTGGTTGGACGCAAGGAACGACTGGTATACTGACATCGTTATCTGTCTAGAGCGAGAATCATAATTGCCAGTCCACTGTACCTTGCTTCAGTACAATCCAGATTAGTTTGATCTTACTGGTACTGGCTCACCTGAATAGTTCCGGACAACGGGCTGTTAAACGGGGTGTTGTTAACAGCAGGTCACCGGATTGAAAAGGTAAAAAGGTAAAGTACCCCAACAATCAGAGAAAGCTGCACATACAGACTATACAATGCCATGGTCTTGAGCCGGCAGCGGGGTTGCACTCAGTGTGATGGACAGCAGACCACACCACTCCCACAACGTGCATTACCTCCTCGACTTTTACACCGGTACCAAATTTTACCGCTTGGTGACAGAGGCATATGGGTGTGAACAACTTGCCCAAGGTTGTTACATAACACCACAGCGGCCGGGGTTTGAACTTGCGACAACTAAGTCACAAGTCTAAAGCCCTACTGCTAGATTGCCAAGTCACAAAATAACACACTCAAAATTCAGCCACTCGCAAGTTCCACGACCGAAACAAGATTCTGCTTCCACAACTGACATCGTTTTTCCTTCAACAACACAAATACCATTTCACAACCACATGTTTCCTGTCACACCTGCAGACAACAGACAGAACTGACAGTACGTGGTACAGTGGTGATTGATGAATAGTTAGTTCTAACAGAGTAGTGTGAGTACGAACGTGTGAGGTATGATCGGCGGGGCTGTCCAGCCCACTGACGCTGACACATGGCGACAACGCCGGTGACTCAGTCACTGGCAGTTCATGCAGTTGACTCAGCTTTCTACACCAGTCACACACATACTAAATGCGTACAGGGTGATGCAGAAATACCGAGCCATCGGACATTCAGAAAGATGCGACATACGAGGGGAGGTGGCTTCTTTAACGATTTCCTTAGTACAATTTTACTGTTCAGCATGATGATGAAAGAATTCTATAAAGAGGTCGGCAAAAATGCACGCAATAAGCTGACACACTATCCTCCAGCCACGTGGAAAAGTCCTTCACACCTTTATCAATGGATTTCTGCAGCAAGGCAGTTCACATCTGCTGCAATGTGTCCATCAACTCTGGAACTGATTTGGGTACAGCATGGTGTTTGTGGGAGGCTACTGCAAGCAGCAAAGATGTGTTGTATTATTGTTAGTGACATAATTTCTGTTAAGATGCTAATCTGCATTTAATTATTCTGCAAGTGTTCGAAATCTGACAGCAATGCATAAAATCTGAGCCAATGAAAACGAGGGTAGTCGTGAAAAATGGACTCCAAATTCAGTAAATTTGGTACACATGTGTGGATATAAATTGCCTATTACTGGGCAATTTTGGCTTTAAAAGACTTAACACACACCAAGATATCGTTAATAGCTTTTGGGGAATTACTTTTTTGACTCACCCTGTACATGTACACATAGAAATATACGGATATTACGAAGCACCACTTTTTATACCCACTAACGGCTATCATGATCATCGACCATCTTGTATCAGCTGCCTGCATCTACTACGATCTATGGCATCCTCCCTGTTCAAATTACATGCTCTACAGTTTTTTCCACAACTACCAGAAAACTTCATTATTAAACAAAAACCAAGAAATACAAAAATTACAATATAAATACGCAATGCATATTTATGAAAATTTGAAGACACCAAAATTACAGCAGCACACAACTGCAATCCCATCTTGTCAGAATGCAGAGACAGTGATCAACTGATAGAAGGGGTCACGTGACCATGACAACATGACTTTTGGACAACTGGTTTGACACACACCGAGATTATTATGTGCGCCAGATTTGCAATAATGCTTTCTGTTATTCCAAAGCAAATTTTATAGTATTTTAAAGTAAACATGGATCTTAATTGATTGATCGAGTTAGTTTCATGCCCCACTTGAAACAACACACGTCATTTCAGAAACAATTCCGATCTCTTGGCTATTACTGAGAAACAAAATCCAACATAACACAAAAAGCAGGCACAAAAAATATTCACAAAATCTAGCCTGACAAGTTGCACAAAAACCAAAGCACGGGCAGCTCAGAGAGCTCACAATCAAAGTATCAGAATTACCGGGCAAGGACTCGCCGATCGTTGTCACTGTACAGCGGCCAGTCCTGCCGCACGTCGGTGGCATAGAGATGTCGATGTAGAGTGAATGAGTCGCGCGTCTGTTGAGCAACGACATCGAGAACTCCACCGAGAGAGTTTTTGTCTGGTCTCACTCCATCTACATGCATACACGCACACGTGTGTGGAAAGACGATTTGCAATGAACTCTTGAATTACACTCTAAAATGGAGAAATTCTAACTACATATTACTGAAAAATATATTCAATAGAATAGTCAAGCAACAAGGCACATTGAAGAATATCAGAGTGACGGCGCCTTGTGCAACTCGAATCGAGATAATCAACGAGTAATGTCAAAAGTATAAGGTCCACCACTAATCAATAGACAGTATAAATACAACACAGCGACAGCACATATTGCAGTGCAATAAAAAGAATCTGCTATATATAATTAGAGATATATATGTGAAGACACCGAATGTGGCATGTAAACAAGAGCTAAAAACATAGCACCTCTCTGCAGCCGCAGTATTAGTTCCGGTTCCTTGTATGCTCGCACCGCAAGCAGATGAATCACACGCTCCCTAACACAAACACATGTCAATGATGCTAAATGCTATGTGCAGGAAACTAGAGGGTGGCACAAAACACAAGTCACTGGCCTTTGTGACTCAAGAAGCTGGCAATGCATTCTTTCACGTAACTTTGTCAAATGTTAACCAATTTTCAAAATAACAGTAACTCAGATTACAATCAGGTTTTTAGCCATTCAGATTAGTCTGATTTCAAGTTTCTTAAAGAACAAAGTGACCAATTAAGTTGGTCACTAAGTAAGTGTATTTGTATCGTGCAAAAAATCAAGGTCACGATGCGCTGATTTCTAAACCCTAAATAAGTGTTCATCACAGTTAGAGCCTGTGAACTGTCGACTGCTGATTGCCACCGTTTCCATTTACCACTCATACTCTGAAGCATAATAAACTAACAGTGAATAAATAAACAAATGGCCGTAAAAATGCTGAAAACACTATTAACAGTTACCTGAGTTGGAGATTGTCAGATGGCAATGCTGACGATAACAAAGGACTGTCTGAACTCGAGAAATTACTTTTCCTTTTGGCAGGGTGGATGATGTCATCTGATGGCTTTGACTGTGGATAGCCGTTCTTCGGAGGACGACCACGAGGACGTGACGGCGGAACCGGTGACGACGATTTTACGGAGTTATTTATTACAGACTGCTTCTTCACGACCTTCTTGCTGATATGTGGCCCGCTGTGTTTTATCTCCTTTGCTCTAAGGCATTCCACAAACAGACACAATAAAGCCGCAATGCAGACGGGCATCTAACAGCATGGAAAGCACTGCCACGCACTGCTGTACACATCCATCTGTCTAACATGTAAAACAAGTTCTGATCAATTAACTATTTTATCACAAGGATAGTATTATCAGAGAGAAGGCTTTTCTTCCCTCATACATCAGCTGATAAGTCAGAAATGTAATCATCATGACAGCTTGATTGTCAATGCTCTGAGCTACTATCAGTGCTAAAGAGATCTTTACTGAATCACAAGAAGGGTAACTGACCCATTAAAACATGTTGCAATTATTCACCAATTACAGTGTCACATCCCACTTAACATCAAACAGGTCATTTTGATAATGTTCAATTATTCCTTTTTTGGAGACCGACCTCACTTGCAAAAAGGGCAGAAAAGATGGCCAGTGTAAAAAAATAAGTGCGGACATGGGCTGTCAAATACAGAAATGCATAACAGGAAAATAAACCGAACAAATGTGGAAATATAGCGTAATAATGACCAGCTTGGCTGAGGTTATGATAACAACAACAAGCACTGTCACGCACCGGACTTTTTTCACTTCGTTGTCAACAAGTGTCATCTTTTCTTTCGTCATCTTGTAAACGTCGTCCGTTGCTTGAACTCGTAACGTGTGCGACATGACACCGACACTCGCTACCGACCCGCTGCATACCACACAATATATACAGACTCTGTCCGTCTGTCATTCATTTTCTGTTCTACCAAAATAGCTGTTTAAACAATGTGTACACGTAAACAAAATTTCTTAAACTTGAGCTCAGCTTGTGCCAATACCATTGTGCATGCAATAACTGTAATGCCATGATAGACTCTGGGTCCAGTAAGATTTTAGCAATATGATGTGACAATGCCATCTTAATTATTCTACGACTACATTGTTTACCGACACCCACCCAAAATGCAAATTCATGCAACCAATGTCAGAATTCATCACTTTAAGCAAACTCCAAACTTATGGCATAAATTGCATGGTGAATGCCGTCGTCATGTGACTGTTCATCCGTCCCTCCACCTACCATAATTGGTGTTGTACTAAAACGGCAAGACGTATCGTCATGCAAACTGGGCATGAGGCAGCGTCACCTAGTGCAATTTCAGAAGATATAATCAATTTTTGAAAACAAAAACGATAACGATAAAAAATTGATAATCGAAAAAGCAATATTTGTTTCACACCTCTATAATCTACATTTATGATAGAAATGGACAACAAGACCTGAGCTTAAATGACTGTCGAATGCATTCCAGACTGCTGCCATCTTTCTGCTCAGACGCCGACAATGAGAAAGCAAATGTTTTCATATCATTGCTCTCCTTGACTGGAATCTGCAGCACCTACTCAATTTTTCAACATTTTTAAAACAATGACACACAGATGAATTCACTCAATAGAAAAGTGGCTCAGCTGTTACTAAAACAGCCAATTCTCTATCATAGACTTTCATGCTATGTTCCCTTTTTCCTCTGCTTGCCATCGTGAAAACAGGAAATTTCCTTATCTCGCTTCCAGTAAACGTAACAAAATGCCTTTTGTTCAGTTTAACTAAATGTTCATCACTGAGTCACCATATCAAAGGAAATGACACTGCAATGACCAACTAGTATTTGGTCAATAAATGATACACTAGTTATTTGTGGTTGAGATACGTCGAAAAATAGAACGAGTCTGGATAGTGACAGTGGGTATTTAAAGTCCAGATGCTCTTTACATTACATTAGTTATTTAAAGTGGCCTAATGTGCAAGACTGCTAAACCACTGAATACACAGTATAGAAAACAGAAACAGAAAAACAAGTAGAAACACGTGGCAAAGCCAAGCGTATAGCCCGCTCGGCACCGCAGTGTCACCCTCTAGCAAGCAGTAGCGAAACAAAACCGTACTGCCATCTGGCGAACGTGCAAATAATGCACATAGTATCAGTTTGCCTTCATTACGGCAACATTACTTGGTTGCGATGGCAACGTCCCTTGACAAACTAAACAATAAAGTACAGATCAACCGGGCTATATATTTTGCTTGCGTTAATTTCTTTCTTTTTTATCTTCTTCTTTAATGATTTCTCGGAGACAAATTATCTCAGGATCCGCTGGACCGATTTTCGCAATCTTTTCACCGAATGAAAGTGTTTTGGTGCAATGTAGGCTTCTGCCAAAAATGAAAATATTAATGCTATGTGCAAACAATACTTACTCCATTATTACCAGTAAACTGTATCGTACTTCGTCTGGCATCACTGCGGACACTCTACAAATATAGCAGAAATCATTCATCACACAAAACAATCTTAAATAGGCAACATCATCTCAATCACAATTCAATTCATCATATCAAATTTAAAATAAGATAACATACAGAACATTTATACTGTGCTCAAAAGTTGACAATAGCCAGCTTAATCTTAACTGAAAAAAATATCTAGCAAGTAAGCAAATGGACACACAACAAGCTCAGATGGACGGAGTCGCACTACATTCATCGTGCAGTCGGGTCAGTCTAAAACATGACGGGACAGATGGGACAGACGGGACAGCCAAACAGACGGGACACGGGTGATGTCCCGTCTGTCCCGTCGGCGGGACAGACGGGACAGCAGTTGTAGAGGCCAAATGGGACACCAATAGAAATTTAACTGTAGTGACGCACGTTGTTCGCTTGCATGTGTGAACGACCTCGTGCGACGTTTGAGTAAGTGCTCTGACGTTAATTTTAGCCGCGAATCTATAAGACTTATGTCCCGTCGCTCCTGTCCCGTCTGTTGTGGCCGTCACGTCTCCGTCATGTTTTAGACTGACCGTGTCACAGCATGCATAGTGATTCGGTAATCTGTTGTGTTCTGTTGTTTTGGAAGTAGTCCGTGGTCGGCAGTAAGAATGTTTTCTGTTTTAGTAATTTTCAATTTTTGTTTCTAGCTGGTGTACAGCCCCCTCCCAAAACACACCCCCTGTTGTTGAATACTTTAGCATTTTTTCAGAAACCCACCCTAAACAATCCCAGCGATTCCAAAGTAACATACGCGTAAACATGTACAGACTGAACTAGTGTCGTCTTTTGCAAGTCTATGGATGCCCAAAAATTATATAAATTATAAAAAAAACACAAAAAGTTACCAAAAAATATTGATAATAATAATAGTTTAAAATTCATTATTAGCACATTCTTTGTTATTAGTTTACAAGTTGTTGTTATTGTCATTGTTACACGGCCTTTCATGCGCCAGGTTACATCACAGTGTTGTCCAAAAGTAATTTGTCGTCAATCGTCATAGTAAATTCCACTGGGTTAATCTAATGGTGTAATTCACGAAAGTTAAAACAATGAATAGTAATGCTGTCATAATGCTCTTTTGCCAGGAACTCAAATAGAAGATCTTTGATGAAAATGTTCTGTCTTTGCTGATATATTCATATTCGGAAGCCTGCAGTAATAAACTGTCTGAAATAGCATAATTTCTTGTGTCCTTTGACATACTGAGAATGTCTGGTAACTGTTCACATATATCTTTTCTGATGTCTTGATAGAAACTACAATGTAATAGAAAGTGTTCAGATGTTTCGTATTTATATCCACAATCACAGACAGAAGTCGTAGATGTACCAGACCGGTAACTGTCATTTTTCAACATAGAGTCATGTCTGTCCGTCTGTTCGTCTGTCTGTGACGGAAGTGCATTGGCACATTATAGCTAATTTAGGTTTCAAATTCCGATCCCACTTTACCGCGCATTGCGACCGCCATGCTGCTGGCGGCGCCGTGCTGCTCGCCGTGCTGCTTGCGGGTGGATCATCTCGCGCCATGCTAGCCAGTGCTAGACTCTCTTGTTACGCAAATATTCGTTATGGGCGACACTATAGCCCGGCGGCTTGCACGCAAGTCTCTGTCACGCATTTCTTGATTAGGCCGCGTCACACATAGGCCTACATAGTGTCCGCTTTATAAGCCGCTTATAAAGAGGAGTATCGTCAGTATACCAATAGCTGTATATAGTTATTGGTACCGACGTGTCAATTCCGTCAGTCCGTTCGTCCGTTGAATTCTGTAAAATCGGCTGTATCGATCGAGGTGGTTTTGTGGAGGTAGGCCTACGTGGTTAAGGCGCCCCAAGGAACCATGCATTAGATGGCGCCAAGATTTCTCATAGTACTGGGTAAATATTGGGGAAAGGTGTGGCGCAATGTATAACGTAGGGCCTAAAGGGTAAATGCGGTATCGGCCACGAAAAGACGGTC
>Ga0209782_1000735_pt1 | contig 15268 bp, 6 predicted proteins | sample WorMetmaBAHAMAS1_FD_187390 | JGI IMG/M metagenome (GOLD analysis project Ga0209782, IMG submission 187390) | Marine gutless worms symbiont microbial communities from Max Planck institute for Marine Microbiology, Germany - Inanidrilus... | ecosystem: Host-associated > Annelida > Digestive system >...
GACCAATCATTGAGCCCTGTTGAGCAGATCCTCTGCTCAACAGGGCTCAATGATTGGTCCGCTCAGCTGTGAGATTGGTACTTGCAGATGCCTTTGCCTGGGAATGCCAGGTGCTGTAGGCTTTTTGTCACCGTGGATTCATCACCAGCGCGAGCAACTTTTGTCAGACTTAATACTAAAATCTTATTTGATCCTGAATGTTGCGTTTTCCCTTCGCTAGAGATAATCAACTTGTCTTTTTGGTACATGGTCTGTTCTTAATCTAGTTGTCGGAACGCCATATTTTCAACTGATGGGTGCGTGCGGTTATAAAAGCCTTCAAAATTTGAAATTCGGAATGAGTAGATATGCTACATTCCTGCTGGTTTCCCAACGACTCGGCGATGCTTTCGAGTTCCAAGATTGTGTTACTTATTTACTATTTCAGCGAGAGCACCTGTCATTGTCAACCGGTTGCTACAGTAACGTGTAAACAAACAAACGGAGCAAACGACAGTTGTTTGTTTGTGGGGAATTGTGTCGTTAGTTACTGTAAAGTGTCACACATTTTGACAGCTGTAGTTGTTCGTTACGTGTTAATACAGCCAAGATGCCAAAGAAATCTTTACGTTGTGTTGTTGAAATTAACATTAATTCTGTACGTTAAGCAGTTATATATTTGTATAACTTTATATGCGACAAATGGTTAATTGAGTTAAATATTGTGACGCCAATATATGTTTGCTCGTTTTAGTTCAACGCTTAGAAAATAGTTCAGCATCTTTGGAACACTTAAATGACAAACTAGAAACTAATAATTTACAGTTAATGGTGTGCTACGAATTTCATGTCAGTTAAAACCTAAACACCTAAAACGATAGCTTACATATTGTAAGGTAAAGTAAAGTAAATGGAATATAGCAGTTCACAAACATGCCTACTGCTATGGGAACTAAAGTGCCACAGGGGATCACACAGTGCTTCCACCCGGCAGAGGTGACATTCCCACCTTTACCCCAGCTAATTAAGTCTGATACTCATTTAGCGACCAAGGAGGGATGTAAGACTAAGTTGACTTAGTTGGCTTGGTTACATACCGAGGTGGTATACCCACTGGAAGATGGTCACCCATCCCAGTACACACCGGGCACAATGTAGAGTAACTTCTTTCCTTCAATGAATGAAGCAGTTAACAATGCTGTCAGTTCATTGATTTACCATAAACAGCATTTGCACTGACTATGAAGCATGATGAATCATTTTTGCTTGCATATATTATAGCTAACATTAGTTCTTATGTTAAGCCTATTCTTCACCCTAGCTAACCATAATAACACTCCTTTGACTTATGTGAATATTATGCTGAATAAACCTGATAACAATTTAGATAAAACAGTACTTTAGTGAGTTGATATTATCAGTTTATTTCAGTTGCCAATTAAGCTATACATAAGTCTAATTTTTGGATTAAAATATTTACCTCTCAGTAGCCTTAATTTACTATAAATATGCACAAATGCTATTATTTAATATTTATTAACTTTTGCTAGGTTCTGTTTATTCATTATTTTACCAGTGTCTGTTATATAAAAATTTTTAATGAAAAAATGTACAGTGAAAAAAAAACATGTATCAGAAGCTGTTAAAACAAGAAATGATTGTTGCACAGGTTACAAGCCCTGGAACATGGCTGTTGAAGAGAGATGATCTGCGCCTAATCATTAAATTATTTGGCCAGAGTCGATCTACTCGATATGTTAGTGCGATATTTCCTCTGCTGCTCGATGAGAAATTCAGATTTGACAAGGTACTGTAATGTGCTATAATGTGCACTAGTCAAGTCTATTAAGTTAGCTATAATTCACATCTGTTTAATGTGATGACAGCTCTACATTTTTACTTACTAATTAGTAAACAAGTGTAATTTCACTGATCACCGGTGACAATTTGCCTAGTGGTAATGAGGGCACATCAGTGAACTTACTGTACATCGAACCAGGTTAGTACTGGGACGGATCACACTTTGCTTGTGTGTTGATTGGTTGAATTAAGAATAAGGCAGACATCCAGTGGAAACACTTCAGTGCTGTAAAATGTGGTAAATCTTAAGGGTAGGCCTAAGCGTAAATGTTTGAATGCAGATATGTGTGACACAAAACTTTTGTTTTACGTGATTTCTGTTTTATGTGACCACTGAGTAATACAGTTTTGTGTGTTTGTGAACTAGGTGTTTTACTCTGCATATGAACCATCTCAGATTGCTGAATGTCTTGAAGGCAAGATAATTTCTTTCATTACTGCTTTGTTTTACAGTTTATTCAGGTGTATGGCTGATAGCACTGACTGTTGCTTTATGTATCTTATCAGTAGATTCATGTTAACTTGCATCAGCAGTATTCAGTATGATAGTTTGTAAGTCACACAACTTTGTTTTGTGAAAATTTGCATTTCAAAGTTTTCACCCATCTGCTATGTATGGAATGCAGCTTTCAGTCATTTATTGTTACCATTTTTCTAGATGTGAACATTCGTATTGATCTGGTTCAAGAATCTGATGCTTATGAAGAAGGTCGTCTTCTTGCCTGGTACGAGTCATCTGCACGGGACTTTCTGTACCCATATCCATCATATTCTACATCATACAGGACTCATGACAGAGAACTGCTGCTTGAAAGAACACTGGCATTTCCTGTATGTTTATCTAGTCTGTTACAGTTGCATGATTACAAATGTAGTTTAATTAAGTCATATAAAACAGGCAAATAGATAAAATTCACAAAGTATTACAAACAGATACTAGACAAAGCAACCGAGTAGAAGCACCACATAATTTACTCAGAATGATAGAATTGGCAATCAGGAATATGTCTGCTGCAGTGTAGGGTATAGAAGATACTTTTAAAAATTCGTAGTAAGTTACATGTACTGTCATCTGTTTCATTACTTAAACATTTTGAAAAGTTTTTGCTGATGTTATCATCATTTTTTCGACAAACGTCTTAAAATTATTGCTTTGGCTGCATTTTCCAACAAATTAAAGCTGATCGACCGCTTACGTGTGACACGTTGAACGCCCCCTGATTATTGACAATCAGACACTTCCAACGGACTGGTAATGGTAATTCGCAATGACCATTGGCTGAACTCGGCAAGCCGAGTCCTAATATCGACCTGCTCCACACCACTGGTTGAAACGGGACAGCGTAAACAATTTTCACTATTTGACCTTAACCGTTGACCTACGACCTTGACCTACGACCTTGACCTACAATCCAAGACTAGCCAAGGTCAAGATCGACCATCATGCCAAAAATCAAGGTAAAAGGTCAAACTGTTCAAACAGGAGAGCGCCCACAGACAAACGGACGGACACACATACGCTACCAAACGTATTATCGCCCCTGCTACGCGGTCGATAATAAAATGTTTGGATTGAATGTTATAGTTTGTTGCTGCATACCTTGCAATTTTAAAAAGTGTATCACTCCAGTCTGAAGATTTGCATATATATTATAAATAATATTTTGTGTACTTAATACATTATTTCATGTATGTAATATTTGCCATTATTCATAAGGCTTAATTTTTGGTGTAAGCAAATTTTGTTAAACTATTTAATTTTTCTATTTTTATTTTGATTCATTTTGTTGCAGCAGAAATTTCTGCATTGTAATTATGATTATGTTAATTACAGTTAATATTATACAGTTCTAAATATTTGTTTGTTCGAAGGGAATCAGTCCTCGATTGGAATTTTCAACCAAGACCTTTATACAGCAGACTGTTACTCCTCTGTTGGAACCATGGGATCTTGATGTGAGTTATTTTTAGAATTGCAAGTTTTGATAACTAATTGACTGGTGATAAAAAAAATTACTTGGTTGCAATTTAACTGGAACAAACAAGTTATGATTATTTTTTCCTGTGTGTGCCTATAAAGTTTCTGTTTGACTGTTAGATAAATTGAATGATTATCTAAGTTAATGACAAATAAATTATTTATTGTAATAAAATTTGTGTTTGTTTTACTTTCTTCAAAATGTTTGCAACATGATTCGTAATACGCTGAGACATGCAGCTATTAAGTCTTTGTTGTGTATAATTTCATGCTAATAACATGTGATACATTTTTTAAAATGGCATTCAATGGTATAACTTGAAATTTTTGCACTAAATGCATTATAATGTTAAAAAGTTTAGCACACTATTCAACAATGATTACAAACAAATGCAATTTTTGTGGTTTCTGATTGCTCATTGATCAAATCACAGAGCAAAAGCATTGCCTCAAAAGCAATACAATTATTGCATTATTTCATTTAAACTACAGTGTGATAGTGACTGTTGATAATATCTACAGGAAGAAGTTGCCACATACACTACAGCAGCCACCAGGCTTTCTAGAAGCCGCACCAGGTTTTTTGCATTTTAACATAATATTAATTTTGAAGCTTCATAATTAGATTTTTTAGGCATGTGATGATAGCATATTATTATATTTTCTGATTGCATTGGCATATTAAAGAGGCGGGGCAGTGGGGTATGCAGCATGACCGAACCGTTTATCATTTTTAACACTACCAGTTGCACAAAAAATTATATACTGCAGTACATCTTAACTAGTGATATCTTAAGGCTACTAATCTGAAATGTATTCTTTTTGTAATTTATTGGCACAGCTGGTATAGATTCTGTCATTTGTGTAGTACATTTTTTGTATTTTAATAGCTAAAGTTGTTTTCAGTTTTAAAGCATTCATTGACGAACCTACTCTTAAGTAATCAGAAACAAATAGGTAGACTCCTTAGAATTATGGATTATGGATACCATGGCAGTGAATGTGGTGAATTATTGTTAATACTGTTGCATTATTATTAGGCTGCATGACAGGATTAGCAAGATGCGGCAAAGGTCCAATTGCTACAGATGGAGTAGCGTGGTCAGTCACTCTGTCTGTCTGTCTCTGTGTTCGTCTGTTGGTCACGAACATGAGTCCTACAAAAATGGCTGAGCAATGGAGATGCCACTAAGGGAGAGTCGAGTAGGCCCAAGAAACCGTTCTTAATTTGGGATGCACACTGCAAATTATTGCCATCAGGCAACTACAACTGACCATTCAACTGTACTGAGTATAGGGTGAAAACATCTACAGCTGCCACAGTGCCTATCATTTTATCGACCTCTGATACCACTGAGTGTCACATTAAAAAAATCTCCCTCTGTGATGTGGCTTTTTTGTCAAAATCCTTTGACCACCTGTTTTTGCTAAGGTCGCCGAGTCCGAGAAGAAGGAGCAGATCATTCGGTCGACCAACGGTCTCGTCACTGTTTCGTTCCCGCTCTATCTCGCCGGGGCTGGTCAACCGTACTCGAGATATTTGCCTCAGCGATACTGACATATCACCAGCCGAGGACAGGCCACCATTTGTCGTGAGAAAAGTGTGCCTGCTGAGTGATTTTAGAACTAAAACACTCCTGTATATCTTAGTGGATTACAAATTGTGCACCTGATTAAGTAATTTGATTAATTATATTGATAGTTACCGTATGTGTGCTCATTTATTTGTAGGTTGATCTTTCCACTTTTTGCCTTCAAAGAGTGATGAAATGGCATATTCCCAAATTAGTTTCTTGTTGGTTCTTACTTCATCATTGGAGGGTTGCAAAGTACTATGATGTGTATGACTGTTTCTTTGTCTGTTTGTTTGTATGTCAATCCATCCCCTCACATAACTCAAAATCCATACAGCAACTTCGTTAAATTTTTGTGCATGTTGCCTATGGCTGTGGCTCAGTCCTCCTTAGGCAGCATTGTGATATATTATCTACTTCCACTACTATTGATGACGTCATGTTAAATCACATAATGGCTCGTGTTTATTGCTAAGTAGCAATAGAACATGACAAGCATAAAAGCCGAGATTGAAGATTCCAACCAGATTTCGTTCAGTGATAAAGACCAGCAAGTACTCGATTGTGAGTTGCACTCTTGGGGCAAAGTCTGCTATCTACAATTGCCTTGTTACTATTTTTGACTGTCATGCAGGTAGAGAACAAACTAATTGGACGCAAGCCTGGCATGGTCTACCGCAGATCATCGTCAGCAGACAGAAAACAATACAGCCTGTCTCCCACAGGTTTTTATCTTTGAGAGACTGAAACTATTTCATGTTGTCCATCAGTAGTTGATAAAAGTTCTGTCCAGCAGCGACATAGTTTGATTTTATTAAGGTGCTGTATGTTGTCAGTAATGTTCTTTCATGAATGCATTTGCTCGCGATTTTTTATTATTTTTTCTGTGTGTTTTTACAACTACATTACAGTATATTTAATTCCCGGTATAACACCCCAGATAATCACTTAGATTACTATCATTATGATTTACATACTGCTACTGTGATTATACTGTTGCAAGAAATTCTGTGTTACAGGACGTTATGGATGGTATGCAACTGATTACATGCGTAAGTCATATGATTGTGGAACCGGCTACGATCCTTCATGGGTTTGTGCCACAGATTGCTGTATTTTGAGAATTGTAGTTTTATTATTTAGTTAACATTTGACAGGTCAGCATTTGTTGTAACTTTAATGCCCATTTTATCGCTGTTGCAGCTTCATTTAGGATGTTATCATTGGCTGTTCTATTTTGTATCTGGCTGCAAAACTTTTTCACAGGCAAAAGGTTGATCATTAAGTTCCACATATCTGTTATTTTTAGAAAACATATGTGCTTTTTAGCAAGTTCCGTTTTCATCATTTTGAGTTTCTATATGACAAAACTGTCGAACGTTGTCAGGCAGTGTAAAGTCAGTTTTATTATGGTGCACTGCTACTGTTTGCAGCGTGGTCAATACACTTCTGGATACAACACAAATGGATACAGTGATGCAGGTCAGATATTTATATTGTTTTCATTTATTATCTCAAAATTATAAAATATAAAATTGATTAAAACTTCATCTGCACGATTTTGATTTCTCATATTGTTTAATTTGGCTACTCAGCATCCGTCAAAATCACTGAGCTACCATAGCATTATATGAGATTGTATAGTATACATTAAACCTACTAGCGGTTGTCCTCATTCTCAGTATACAAGTCATAAATTCCTACTATATGAAGCGTAATATATCATAGATGTGAAGCGCTTCTGTGGAATCTGTGTAGGCCTAATTAAAAATTAGCAGTTCCACATTAATGCAAGCATCATCTGAAGAACAATGGTTCGAGAGGAAAGAGTGGAGATACTAGAACAGACTAGAAAAGAGGGGAAGGAGCAAAAAGGGGCAAGACAAGGATCAGAAATACTCTTCCCTGCAATGTATTCTCTGATAATTTGTAGTGGCAGTGATATGTGGACTTGTGACCATGAGCTTTGACCTTTTTACCTCAGGGTCAGTGCATGTTGAGATCCCGCCATAGGGTATATGATCACCAAGTTTGGTATTGATAGCTCGAGTTGTTTTTCTATCAGAGCACGGACACCCCTACACACAAAGTCATAGATGCCACTGATTAAACCACTCACACATCGACTGTCGCCAGTGTGGATAAATAATACACACTTGCATTTCTCATGATTTCTGTCATATTTCTGTTTTTGTGCGTCTCTGTGCAAAGATCTGCTGATGAAGTCTGCCTACTACTGCTCGCTGCGAGCGAATGCGATGAATCGTCCTGTCTCGTACTACGGCGCCGGTTCGACATCGTACCAGTCTGACCGCAGCTACTACGACAGACCTTCGAGACGTCTGTCACCGACTACTCGTTCGCGTCTCTCTCCAGACCGCGTCGTGGATCGTGCCCTCAGACGTGATTGCTCTCTCGACCGCTACGATCGTGCACACTCGCGCTATCCGTACACGGTCGGTCTGCCCGCTCTCTAGCTGCCGCTTTAGTCCGCATCGCCGGCATTGTGCTAGATGTGGGCTGTACCTACGCTTGTCGTGACGTAGCGTGGTGGTCTGTGGCTGTATGTCTGCGACTCTGTGTGTTGGTCGTGATCGTGAACTCGGCAGAAACGGCTGAACCAATGAGATGCGGTTTATGGAGGGAGAGATTTGCGTGTGCGCGCGAGGAACTATGGAGTACCTGTGGGCGCCAGAACTATACGCACGTCTTGACGTAGTATGTTCTATGTCTGTGTCGGGTTTGTCTATATATGTCTGTAACTTTGTGTGTTGGTCACGGCCTTGAGTTGTGCAAAAATGGCTGAACCAATTGAGACGCCGTTTGGGGGGAGAGATTCGTGTGGAACCATGTGTTAGTTAGAGTACATGTGGGCACCACCTAGCGAATACGAATGAATGATCCATGCCTGGCGGCGATGCAGGCTGTTGTTAACTGTAGCGTTAGAGATTGACTGACTGACTGACTGACTGATTGACTGATTTTATTGAACACTCTTGCAGCCTTTAAAAGGCTGAATAGCTGAATATAACATGTATGTAAATACTAAAATACAAAATACTAATAATAGAGGGGCAATTACGTCATGCACTTAGGGCATGACTAATATAGTGAGCTATGTTTACCGACTGCCTTAGCAAGAGAGGTAATGCAATCACCTCCATCCATCCGATTGTCTGTCCATTTCCACCCTGACTTTTGAACCGAGTGACTTTGACCTTGACCTTTTGGTTACATGTCACTGGTGCTAATGGTCACTGGCATTTTGGCCAGCGGCCGACTGACGTTTCACCGCCAGTAGTGGGGAGATTCAATCTCACCCGACTTTTCTTTTTTTTCCGGACGTGAAACTATCTATTCTGCCGGAATATAGCAACAGATCCACCTGAAGTCTTGGTGTTGTACAAACATTTTCATAATTAAACACTATAACTAACCCTAACCCTAACCCTAACTCTAACCCAAACCCTAACCTTACTAACCCTACTCACCCTAACCAACACAAGATTGCTTCAATCACCAGATGTCACCACAGTAGACCTTTCGGACCAGTGACCCGTCGGACCAGTGACCATTAGCACCTGTTGCATGTGTATGGGTCAGGACCATGGCTCTCATGGGATGGATTAAAGGTCAAGGTCAGAGGTCAGAGGTCAAGGTTAGGGTTAAGGTTTCAGTTCAAAATGCGGTCAGTGGGACCTAGATCATCAACGGGTCACTGCGGGTGACACTTTTCTAGTTTCAAGTAGTTTGCATTTGCAGTTGGTATGACTTTTGATCCGTTCGAGGTGTATTTATTAGCTGAATCATGTGCTTGCAGTTATGTCGTGACTCGTTGAGTGATCTTGAACTGGATTTCGAGCTAGCAAGAAGACGAAGATATTATTAAAATATCACCAGTATGCCATACGTGAGTTTTTGTTAATGACTTTAACATATTGAATGTGCCGTGTTTAAACCGCTGCACCAGCACTTTTTCAGTTGACCACTGTTTTGGATATGAAATAATGAACTTAAATGTGAGCATTTTATTTTGTAGTTTGCTTGCTGTGTTTGCTGTTACTCTATTATACAGCATACAGGTAATTTGCTTTTAATAATCAGGAGTAACATTGTTGGTCCACGCTTGGAGAGCAAGTATAAAAGGGTGTAAGAAACAGTTTTGTATTTTCTGTTGTTGATGTCATATCAGTGTTTTGCACTATCTTCAATCCTTTGACACTGAGGTTGTCATATTGCCAAATAATTTTTAGTCAATTAATTTGGGGAATTCAGTTGATTAATTATCGGCTAAAAATCGACTCAAATGAAGCTTGGTTTTCTCGACATCAACAAAGTGGTTTTGTTGGACCTTATCTTAGTCTAAAATGCATTGTTTTTGAAGATAGCAGCTTGTGACTAACAGATGGTTTGTGGGGGTATCATATGACCATAGCATTTTAGATGACAACTAATATATCTTAGTTGTATAATTGTTGTGGAGAAATTTGTCAATTAATTATGGAGTAATCAATTAATTGGTAACAGTCTATTTAACATTGTTTGTTGGGCAAGAGGAAGGACATTAAGCCTGTGAAAAAAATTATTCCAGTTATCCTACATACTTTTCTTTTAGGCAACTTGAAGGCTAAAATAACGCACGAAAAAAAACTGAAGGAGTCTTAATAGTGGTAGTAGATTTAGTAGTCACAGTAATATTTTGCTGATAAATACAAATTCTCCAAGTAAACAAAGGTCTTGTGTTAAAAGTATACAAGAGGTCCTAGCAGTGGCTAGCATAGCACGAGATGATCCCTCCACTCTTCCCGGCGATGATCCCTTCTTTCGCGCCAGCACGCACCACGACCGCAATGCGCAGTAAATTGGGATCAGAATTTGAAACCTAAATTAGCTATAGTGCACCAAAGCACTTCCGTCACAGACAGACGGACACCGACATCGTAGCATAAGCACGAGATGTATATATAACATCTCGTGCTAAAAACTGAATGTCTTACAGTGAATAGTATGTGGTGCCTTTAAACACCTACACTGTATATTATATAAGTTCTATGAACTTAAATGTTGCAGGGTGGTGACGCACCTGAGAGAATGCGGCAGCAGAGAAGAAGGCCTGGATTTTTGGATATTTGCACCAGCACATATTTATACGAATCATTCATATGTTATCTGATTTGTAATTAATTGCTGTTGTGTTGTTGTTATGAGTTCTGTTATGAGTTCTGTAATCATGACGTATCATTGTAATGTTCTAATAATCGTTTTCTCTGGCCCTCCCTTAGAACCAGCTAGATTGTACCAGAAGTGTTTTTTTCATACGACCTGAGAGAGACAAAATTCATCTGGGAAGATGTGACAGCCACGGGTTGTTGTAGCACCTCCACCTTGGAAAGCAGCGAAGGGCGAGGGGGTCTCTGACGGGGGCCAGTCACCGGAAAAATTTTGTCAGTCATATGTTCAAATATGGTGTTTTTGACATATGGTCACTAAATTTTCATCCCAGATGTCGAGTTATGTTCAACAAAAATTTCATCTGGGAGCCATTATTTGTCGGAACTCTGACTGGGGGCATAGCTTCCTAGCCCTCCCTTAGAACCCGCTGGTGATAGGAGCAGCTGGGGACCAACATTCAGTGATGTATGATGTCGGCTTGTTGCCCACATCGTAGATGTGGATTATGAATTATGGTCATGGTCAAATGGCATTATTCAATACGTATAATGTGTTGGTTTATTACACATTTTACTTTGCTCCCGGGAGGGATGCAAAGTATTGTGATGAGTATGTCTGTTTGTCTGTCTGTCTGTCCATTCACATAACTCAAAAACCACACTGCCAAACTTTACAAATTTTTTTACGCATATTGCCTGTGGCCATGGCTCGGTTCGCCTCTGATGGCATTGCCATATGTTATGTGCTTCTGTTTTTGTGAATGATGTCATGTTTTCATACAATTTGGTCAGTGGGTCAGAAGCAGATACGACATTATGTTTCGGTGGATATCAGACAACTACAGTGTTTGGTCAGAATGCGGCACTGGGGGTGAAGTCTGCTGCCTACGATTGATTTGTGCTTTGTTTGCTTTTATGATAACAGCAAGCTTAGTTATTCTTTTTGAGTGTGCATGTCTGTGGACAACACTGTAGCCCATCACAGCTAAACAGCTGTTGAGTGAGATTTACTATAAGCTTGCATTACTGATTTGAGTTTTTGTATCATACTTCGTTACCTTGCACTAAAAGCATTGTACAATCATTCTTTGTGCATAAATTGTCCTGCATTGTAATTTTACTAACACAAACATTTTAAACACCGCATTGTATGAGATTTTGCACTCTGCTTTCTAGTCGTGTGTCTGTTGGTTGTTAATGGCAGATAGTAATATATTTGGTGATTCCTTTGGATTCCAGAATATGAGGCCTGAAGGACAGGATCTTGCAGAAGTTGAATCAGCTTTGTTAGTGAATATTAAATTTTGATGTTTTCTTGAAGGTATGTTAACCTTATATCTTACTTGAAATCAAGCAGTATTCGCTTTTGAAACAAAAAAATACTTACACTTTGCCCTTTGTTACTATAAACAATCTATTTATAATCCTATATATCCCAAAATTATTTTTTGAATTCAGACTCCACCTTCTGATTGTCCACTGCACGGTTTATCGTTAATTGAACTGCACATATGGTTGTATTGTACCCTTAAATTATGCTGAAGTCCATGGCTAGATGTTAGCTTGTATATTGCATCAGATACCGTCCATGTTTGCTTGAAATATTACAGTACTGGGTTGATACAATAATTCAATAAAGCAGACCACACATGTAAAATAAAATAAAACTAGAAATGCGTTGCAAAGCCTAGCGTATAGCCCGCTCGGCGCCACAGTGTCGCTCCCTAGCAAGTAGTAACGAACCAAAACCGTACTGCCATCTGGCGAACGTGAAACAAATGACATAGAATCAGTTTGCCTTTATTATGGCAACATTATTTATTTGCTATGGCAACGTCCCTTGCCAAATCGGAAAAAAAGGTCCAGATTTATCATCTGCACCCAAAGCGCTCTCATATGGTGAAAAGATTGCAAAAATCGGTCCAGTATATCCAGAGATATTCGACGAAATAGCCAGTTTTTTCGCCACATACCTGACGTTCACAAATGAGCCCTGTAAAGTCTGGAGTTACTGGACCGAATTTCACGAACTTTTTACACGATATGCGTGCATCATATGCGCTCTTAATGCGCACAGCTAGACCATGATATTGCAATTATTTTCCAGCAAAGGTGAAAGGTGCACCGAATGCAAGTGGTATCAGTCGACGTTGATACATTTTCGCAATATTATTTGGTTGCCATGGCAACGTCCCTTGACAAATTGGAAAAAAGCTACAGATCCATCACCTGCACGTAATGCGCTTTCATATGGTGTAAAGATTGCGAAAATCGGTCCAGTAGATCCAGAGATATTAGACCAAATAAGCCCATTTTTTGGCGTGTCATACTAGACGTTCACTAATGATCCCTGTCAACTCTGGAGTTACTGGACTGAATTTCACGAAATTTTCACACAATATACAGGCATCATTTGCGCTGTTAACGCACACATTGAGGTAGCGATTTCCCATTCCGTCTCTGAATGCCAGAGCGACGAAAGTGGGGAGTATGCCATTTTTTTGCACAAAATCGGTTGCCATGGCAACGTGCCTTGAGATATCGAAGAAAGAGGTCCAGATCGATCATGTACACCAAAAACGCTTTCATTCGATGTAAAGATTGCAAAAATCGGTCCAGTGGATCCTGGGATAGGCTAATTTGTTTTGGAGAAATCATTAAAAAGATGCGGAAGATAAAAAAACTAGAAATGCGTGGCAAAGCCTAGCATACAGCCTGCTCGGCACCATAGTGTCGCCCCCTAGCAAGTAGTAGCAAAACAAATCCGCACTCACATCTGGCGAATGCAAAGAATGCACGTAGTATCAGTGTAAAGACTGCGAATATTGGTAGAGTATATCCGGAGATATTCTATGAAATATGCGAGTTTTTTGGCCACGTCATACCTGACGTTGACAAATGAGCCCTGTCAACTCTGGAGTTAGCCTACTGGACCGAATTTCACAAAATTTTCACACTATATACAGGCATCATTTGCGCTGATAACGCGCACATGAGGTAGCGACATCCCGTTCCATTTCAGAATGCCAGAGCGACGAAAGTGGGGAGTTTGCCATTTCGGTCCAGCACATCCTGAGATATCTGTTTAGGTATTTACGATCGAACCGCGATACATTACGTTAATGCGCAACGCAAGTTCCGTTTGTTAAGCTGTTTTCTGCCAAAACTACTGGACCGATCTACAACAAAATTTTACACGATATAGTGGCATTAGTTGCAAGTAGTATTAAAACGAAACCGTGCTACTATCTGGCGAATGTGCAAAGAATGCACGTAGTATCAGTTTTCCTTCATTTTGGCAACATTATTTGGTTGCCATGGCAACATCCCTTGACAAATTGGAAAATAAGCTAAAGATCCATCATCTGCACGTAATGCACTTTCATATGGTGTAAAGATTGCGAAAATAGGTCCAGTAGATCCAGAGATATTCGACGAAATACGCCAGTTTTTTTGGCCACGTCATACCTGACGTTCACAATGAGCCCTGTGAACTCTGGGAGTTGGGCAGAGCGCAGTTGAGTACTGCAAGATGGTAGTAACTAAACAGTCTGCTAACTGTTGGACATCGATCGACATTGGACAAGTAACAGTCACTACATGGGTCTAAAGAATTACGTCACACACTGACATCAATTATTACTGCTGTCAGTGTTTGATGTAATTAACAGGCAGTTCTGGGGCGGATACTAGTCGACTGCACTGCAGGTCATTCACACTGGTGGCATGGGACTCAGTTCATTTGACTGACAATGAGTCGGCAACACTAATTCAATTGTGACCTGTGCTGCACTCTAATGAATATTGATGGAACAACTGGGTCTATTCACCATTTTTGCTGATTCGTCGCCAAAAAATTGCACTGTGTAACATGAAATCATGAATTAATCTCCAGGGTTGCTAGGCTGAAGCTCACTAAATTTCTACATGATGTGGTCATTGCCACTGTTAATACACTGTACTCCCATTCACACTATGATACTCTCTAATTTAGAACGCTATCACAAAGAATGAAAGTAGGGTATGTCAGTTTTTGCTATTCACTTCCAAATTTACTTGGTTACCGTAGCAACATCCCTTGAATGATTGCAAAGCAAATGTCAGATTATTCGTCTCCACCCATTGTGTTTGCTATTTGTGAAAATTAGGCAAAAATTGGTTCGTTCCATCGTGAGATAATTGGTCTCCAATGGGAACCATTAAAAATAAATAAATAAATAAATAAAGAGAAGAAATGGCACCAGAATATATACCCATCCAAAGATGCAGGCTGTGTGGGCTAAAATCTAAATAACCAGGATGGCTTATCAGTGTGAAAACTCCAGGTCCTGCATGACTGCTAATATAGCGAACGGTTGGGACACATTTTTTCAGAATTTTAATTCACCCCATTACACACTCACTCACTAATCATATACCACTGGAAAGAGTGTAGCTCCTCTCCTAAAGCCTAAACGGCATCACAATCGGTTCAACCGCTTTTGCAGAGTACACTGTCATGACCAGACCAGCACGGAGACAGACACAGAGACCACGCATAGGAAAATGCGGACATCTATGCTGTGCATGTGATGCGGGCTAAAGGCCGCATTCCACGACACCGACATCCTCGCGAGGAGGATCCGAGGAGGATCCTCGCAAGGATGTAGGCGAGTCGTCGAGGATGTCGGTGTCGTGGAATGCGGTCTTAATGAATGATTTAATAT
>Ga0209782_1000736_pt1 | contig 15264 bp, 8 predicted proteins | sample WorMetmaBAHAMAS1_FD_187390 | JGI IMG/M metagenome (GOLD analysis project Ga0209782, IMG submission 187390) | Marine gutless worms symbiont microbial communities from Max Planck institute for Marine Microbiology, Germany - Inanidrilus... | ecosystem: Host-associated > Annelida > Digestive system >...
GCACATTTGTACGTAGGCCTATGACTGACAAAATTGTTCCGGTGACTGGGACCCCTACGTAGACCCCTGACCCTCACTGCCCCCCAAAGTGGAGGTGCTAGAACCCCTGAACCTACATGTATTAACAGACTTCTGACAAAAATTTCATTCATCTTGACACTTTTTGACACTTCTTCTCAATCGTTAATATCGGAGATGTTCAGACTTCAGTAAGCCAAAAAGCACGAAATATCATAAAGCAAAGACAGTTAATTGTTTCTTTTCAAAACAAGTAGATTACTACATTAAATTGTTTTCATAAAGAAATTTGTTTAAATTTAAATATTCGCAAATAAATTATCTCAACCGCATGCGATTCATATTATTTTACAGTCCGTGAATCTAAGTGGTAGTAATCATGAGCAGTATCTAGGTAGTCTTTTTTATATTTCACATGCTGTGACAGTTTACCTAAAAATTCTTTCATCTAATTTCATCCAAGCTGCCACCCACGCAGGTAGGAACCTACATTGGCCACCCACGAAGATAAACGTAGGCCTACGATTTTCCATCTGGACAGGGGCATACATCTGAATGTTTTTGCTAGACTCTGTACGCTAGTAAATTCCATATCCACGTAATAAAATATCGAACGTTTGATGCGGCAATGACAGAGAGGGAAAGACATAAAACTGCCATCACTAACAGAAGCATGTATAGCTCATATGGTCGAGATCCTCCTCAGAGTCGGACGGCTGTGGCACAATGGAAACCGGAGCCGTGCTAATGAACTCTTGTCAAGTTACAACCGATAGCCACGCTGTACGGTCGCCCGGCGTTGTCCAGTAACCATTCATTCATTCATTCATTCACATTTACAGAGGTACATCATCCATCCATCCGACCAGACAACATTGTTCAGCAGTTGGTCTCGTCTCGCTTGAGTGCAGACTCACTAAGTCTCCTTCACACGTTGAAAGCGACGAAGTGATTACGCCTTCCGCAGCAGTAACCATCGTAATATTCGATCTGCCTTCGTGGTAAATGACATCTACATAATAACCACGATGCGTGGGGATCTTTTAATATTTTCTGTTTCATGATTAAGAGGTGCAATCTGAACTCCTGAGGCTATAGTAGCATTCAACTTCGAATTTACTTTTGGTAATTTTCTGGCAAGTTTTCAGACTGGAGGAGGGGGGCTCAAATTCTCTTGAAATTCAAATGCTTCTGGCTCTCCGCCTAAACAGCACACCCCATTAAAATCTTAAACGTTATCAAGAAGCTAAGTAGATGATATGACTTTAAAAATCTGTTAATTAATAAACAACAAAGTTGTAAAATAAAGCAAAACAATTTTTTTCATCAAAGTGTGCATGATTTTGGTCTTTCTTTTCAGTGTTACACAGTCATGTCGACCCTTGATAACCAAAAACAACGATGATAATATTAATATTAAATATTGATCCATACACATAAATTGCACAGCAATTTAATGTCAGAAATTCTAAAAGACATAACATCAAATAGTTATGCTGCATAGACTAATACTCTTATTACTTCCACCACTATCACTACTGTTACTAATGTTCGTTTAACCAGACATGAGTTACTACAGGTTATATACAAGGTGACCTAAAGCAAAACTCATGCAACTGCTACATTATGACTTCTAACAGAATGGATGACATTCCAGCACAATCAAAGTAACACATTACATGAATTTAAGGGGACAGCAGAGGGGGGGGGCGTATGCCTCCAACATGCCAGAAGTCAGGATTTTCCAACGCATTACTAAAGCAATACTTATACGTGCACTATAATATCAACACGGTGGGCACGGCCAAATGCCTGTCAAACACAAAAAAATTGACTTTTTGGCAGTTTTGAGTACAAAAAGGCACTTGGCAGCTGTCTACACTCAGACCTGCAGAGACTTTCTGCTCTCCACAGAACTTCTGGCTACATTTCAGGAGTAAGAAAAACACGATAACAAAGAAAGCGGCAGAAGGATATTGTAAAGGGCTACGAAAGAAAGGAGAGAGCTGATAATACATAGAAATGTCTATTAAACGTTTAGGAATTCAACTTTTTCGCATGTTTCAAACAAACACAAAGGGACAGGTTCTGTATGGACCCACTATGAAGTTTCGTACTTCTCACACCCTCTAACTGGATTTTTGGAGTAATGGCATCAGACAGTAAGGAAGAAAGAGACAGAAGAATAGGTAAAAGCATGGAGATGGGGTGAGTACAAGATAATAATATGTGTAACTAGTTACCGAGCCTACGTAAAAATCGTACTTTGACAGTCTCAAGCACAAAGGCTACTTCGCAGCCGGTCTCTGCCCAGACTCACTGGGGTAGTGCTCCCCCAGACCCGGTAGTGTAGGGGAAGGAATTGGAATGGGGACAGAAAAGGGCAGTTGGGCAGAGGGAAAAGGTTGGCACCCCCTTGACACGATAGGCTACACATGAAGGGCTGGACACACCTACGACAATAGCAAGAAAGTATCAACGAGTTGGCAGTTAAGAAAAGATCGTCAATTCTACGTATAACGTTCACACAGGGGCAGCGCCTAATGGAACAAACAGATATCAGTGTCATTACATTGACAAAAATATTATGCTTTATTTCTTCTAATCTCTGTGGTTTAACTGCCTGTCAGCATAAAGTCCACTTTACAGTGAATCACGCGTAAAAGAAAGGACAACGTGACTGATTAACAATGTTTTACAGGAAAACGATGAACGCCAAGCACAACGCATTAGAGGCTTTGTGAGTATGCATTATATAAATCTACTATTGATATTGACAATGGGTGAGGTCAACTTTCGCTAAGTATAAAGGCTAAGACTAAAGGCTTAGACCAAAAGATACACATTTAACACAGGGAATTCCCAAGTTAAGACTATTTAGTTCAGCTTAGCCTTTAGACTTAAATGGAAGTTAACCTCACCATTGTTAAAACACTGCACAAAAACAGTAACCTTCAGTATAACAGAAATAGCCAATTACTTAACAAATTACTACAAAACTATAGCGACAAATACAGAAATTACTAAACGGTAGCAAGTGGTGGCGTTGTTGTTACATGTACATTAAAACAATAAAACCAGTAGAATATATATATCTGGCATAAAATTATTACACTAAGTGTTAGTGGAATGTCTACAATCAACAGATGTGTTATAATTCTAAACACTAACAATACAATAACGAAACTAACAAGTTGTAAGTATGTAAGGAGGTAAATAACAACAATAACAAAAACAACAACCACACTGATATCAGTTTGTCAGTAATAAAATATCTGTACAAAAACAAATATTAGTGATATACAGCCTAGCTATTTTAAAGTATTGGCAATTCTATATTTCAGCTGTAGTAAAGAAAGTTTAGTATAAAGAGATGGAATATTAACTGCCACAGCTATAAAACAGTGAAATAGTTGTGCACATACAGCATGACAAAGTTGGAAATAAACTTTAGCACCAACAAAGGTAGCTAATATTACTGCTATTATATGATAGGCGTCAGGAACTCTTAGTGAGTCAGATGGTGTATTGAAATATATAAGTCCAGTGGGTGACATTTCACAGTCCGTGCTTGAATGAATGAATGAAGATTTTAATGGTTAAAAAAAACCACAGGACAAGAAGGGTCTGGAAGACCACTTACACTTGCCCTATGCTAAGTTCATTTCAGTGCTCCAATACTTGTCAGCTGGATGAAAATAAGGGCATTCAGCTTGCAAAAAACCTGTGCCATTCACCTGAAAAATTGTCTTTCCAAGAAGAAGTACAGAAAAAATCATGAGGCAACGGACAATCCAAAGTTATATATTCCGAGTTGTTAATATTAAGCTTTATCACAGAGAGCAAAACAAAACGTGCTCTATTTTGGTATTTTTTTCGTATGTATATTCACATTTTTGTGCGATTACTGTTGCTACGACTCTAAGGTCTATAACGGCAAATGAACAATTATTTAAATGTGAATTAACCAATTGTAAAATGGACATTATGCACGCTATAGTCGTATTTTATTCACTGTTTTCTATTTGCTGATCTTCTTTGTATTAACGTTTTTTTGTATGTGATTATCTCTGCTCAACTTTCTACCGGCCAATAATAAATATTTATACACAAAACACGACTGTCACTGACAGCTGTGATACAATACAATAAGTGAACGAATTAACAGGTACTAAAACGTGATGGGTTGCTAGATTAGTCTACTACACGAAATGAGAGCAAAAATTATTTTAAAAAGCAGATATGGGTACGAGGGGGGAGGGGGGGCAAAAAGCCCCGGACAGACACACGGGCCCGGACGGACGCAGACGGACAAACGAAAAGACGGACAAACGGACATGCCTGAATGGGTCCAAACCCCCCAGGTGAATGCAAAATGTGATGTAGTGATGAAATTATCAGTTTTTGGCACCCGGACAGACACACACACACACAAGGCAAAACCTATACATCCTCGCTACGCGGGCTGTAATAAACTGATCAGTACAGTAGATTCGGTGCACGAAGGCTGTCCTTTGGAAAGAGCGGTCCTGAAGGCTCACTGGCTTTTTTCACCCACTCACAGCAGGGACAAGTTGTTAGAACAGTGTCAATATAACTGGTGTCGAGGAACTGAAGGAGCGCTCGCAGGAATGCCATTGCACTGCGCGTGTTCTCCAGTACGACAACTGGATCATTGGACTCACAGCGCAGACAGTTCGGCGCCCACACCATCGCAATGTTGCTTATGTCCATCTTAGTCACGGTCACGTTTTCCGGCAGTGCAAACACCTACAACAAAGCAGTGGTGCATCGTTCACTTTGCCCTAGCACCCCTTACATGACGGACTCGTCCGGTCTTGGCGCCTGCCATCATCTAGGACAGGATGCAATCAATACCATGCAGAATAGGTGTTATTTCGCTAACAACATTGCAACGATGCTGCTGTGGTAACACACGCTGCCAGACGGCCCGTTGTTAGAAAACATGACGTTATCCACAAAACCAAAAGAACATAATGTATCATGATGCCACCAATGTAAGAACAAGCCACGACCACCAGCAAAATGCGCAGAAAAGTTCGGACGTATGTTTCCTGAGATATGGGTGCAGACATGCACATATATAAACTCACACAGACAGTCAGACAGACAGACAGACAGATACACTCATCATAAATCTCCGCACACTTACTGGGGAAAGGCAATCAGCACTTACATAATTCTCATTTGTAGCGAAAATGTACATGAAAGTGAATTAACACAAGGCACAATAACAGGAACAAAAACTAAGGTCCGGTTTTTCCACAGCAAATTAATCTCCCGTTAATTTAATCCGGCATTAAATCCAGCAGATAATGACCAATTTACTCAGATGTCGTTTTTCCACCGGCAGTTCGTCAAGGACGATTTAATTGACGAACTGCCGGTGAAAAAAACGACATCTGAGTAAATTGACCATTATCTGCCGGATTTGATGCCAGATTAAATTAACGGGAGATTAATTTGCTGTGGAAAAACCAGACCTAAGAACGAGGGATATGCATGTGTGCGAGTGTGCACGTGTACAGAGCAGACCACCAGCTAAAGACTGCCTGCAAACTGATGACCATGTACATGGAAACTGAAAGGCGCACCTGCAGGAAGTGGATCAGATACAACAGAACGAGCCGATTGAGTTGAGGAAGTTGACCGACAAGCGCCACGCAGGCGTCCACATCTTGGCAGTGAGTTACAGCAGTCGAGTACATGTTGCGTGGTATCACCGGCTCGCACAGTTCGCGGAACCACAGCTTGAGCAGCGACGCAAGCAGGTACGGATCTGTCGACGCTGCTTGTGGCAACTTCCACTGATCACAGCAGACCTTCATGGAGTTCACTTCGTCCAAGTCACCTGGCACCCTAGAACACGCCAGACAGTAGTGTTACATGTAGGCCCTGAGATTGGCCTGAGGCCACACACTGCCGGCCGTGGGATACTGTGGCCTTGGTCTTGACACTTGTGGACTTCAGTATACCCTCAGCAGCAGCTCATATACTACCTAGACAAGATCAGTAACCGAGGGTTCAACCAGAACAACAGTCTCTGGAGCAGTTGTTCGAATTTAAACATTATGAAGCACTAGAGCCACTGTTTGCTCAAACCTGCATCCTGGCCACTTTAGCTCCAGTGGAACATTCTACCATCATTTGGCCACATCAGGCATGCATGTCTTGATTCGTAGCTGGAAACTATTGATTCTGAAATGCAACTGTAACTTAACATAATTTCCAATAATGAGTTGGATCAGTGTCCCCAGTGTGGCATGATGATTATAACAAAAAGTGTAGCTGACACAAATGGCGAATTTCATTACTGAGTTTTGTGCGACAAGGCTACAGTAGTTCAGTGATTATACGCCATAATTTATTTATAGACTGAGTGAAGACTAAAAAGGTTACTTGACAGCATCATAACTCCTGATAGATCAGTTGTCCGGTACTGGCAATGATGTGAGAATATTGGGCTGTACAGGATGGCACATGATCAGTTCTACATATGCATCAGGGGTTTTGTGAGGCTGCTACCACAGCATCACACTGCCAGTGCCAATTATAGAACATGATGTCATCCACAAAACCAAAAATACATTCGACCATGCCACCAGAAGACGGCATTGCTTGACTACAAAAAAATCTATTAAGTTTTGACAAGTGGTTTCTGAGATATAGTCATGTACAAACAGACGTGCTCATCACAATATTTCATATCCAACCAGGTCACAGCAACTAATGATTCTGCCTAATACGTAGCATAAGCATCTCTCACCGAAATATTCCCTCTGTTCGAGGTCCATTTAATCGGAGAATCTCCTCTGAAAGTGCTGTCTGTATCCATGGTAACTGTAGTCCGGGGTAACGTTCAGCTTGCATCTCCATCATTTCGTTCAGTGTAGCATCAAACATCGACTGGTGAAATATCGAGTACTGCAACAACATCATTTCACATCATCACAAGTCACCACTACCACCAACTTTCACCAATACTGCATAAAAAGTTGGCTTCACATATGCTCCACTATTCAAATGCCAAAATGCGAGGATTCAGACGTTCAATGGCCTTCCGAAGTCGCTTGTATCACTATTTTCATATCTAAACAAACTCAATGACATCAATATTTCTCAGATAGTTTCAAAAGCTTTGGTCTGCCATATGTGCAAAAATGAAATGTTTGAGACCCCACCCCATAACCTAAATGAATTGACTGTTCCCTGTCCCACAGCATATCCCTTTGTAAATTATCATATAAACCAGGCCTTAAGTTTTTATGTAATACTCGTGATGAACAGACAGAAAAACTGGTTTCTGTGCTTCAAAAACGTACTCCCATATACTTCAAGGATCATAAAGTCTGTTTTACTAGGCTGACAATCCACGGATTACACTAGTCATAAACCAAGTACCTTGTAGTAGACTATCATTACTTTGTCAGGCCTGTGGTTACCTTCCCAGATTCATGGTGTTATTGCTCTTGGCCAGCAGCTGACCGAATTATGATTTCAGTTCTAGCCAGTAGCAATTTATACTGCTTGGTGAACAGAGACACGTGTGTGAACAACTTGTCCAAGACTGTTATGTGACAATGGATTAAACCAGCGACCTCCAGATCGCTGATTCAATGCCCTAAATCGACCTAATGCCCCTATATGCTGTGATTTTTAGAGTCGACAACTATCAGCTGTCACCAACAAACCCGGATGACAACTTGCTTCATGCCCAATCGCCCGTCATGCTGTATACAAAGTTGGACGCTGAGTGTGGTCAACAGGTGATGGTCATCGGTTGATAGCTTACGGTACTTGGCCACATCCACTGTCAGTGCCAGGTGTTGTCTATAACAGACCGACAAGGCTGTAACTAGAATTTATTTTCGAAGGGGTGTTGGGGAACGACACAGCGAGGCCCAAAGGGCCAAAGCCTGAAACCCAAAGGGCCGAGGCAGGGTGAGGTTCTTGGTGAGGTTGGAGATATCCCAACCTAATTTCTTTAAAACACAGTGTAGGCCATACCAACTAGAATGCCTAGCGGTATATGGTCGCACCTCTATGGGTGAATCGTGACTACTTGACTACTATCGATTTGGGTTCCTCCCGATGTTTTTTTTGTAACGGACAAGCAGCGGCGAGAGGCGCGACTAAAAATTAGGTCAATATGTGGAGCCATCTGATACAATACCAGCATGTGACACACACACACACATAGACACAGGCATAGCTATTACACATGCGAACATAGCATCATGTGGGCAAAATGCAATAGTTTTACAGTATGACATGAATAACATTCAGCTCACCAAAGACTGTGTGACCTCATCAAGTGTTGGCTGCTTCAGTCCACGTTTGGCTCCCGACTTTGTTATGCAGTCCAGTCGCTTCTGACACTGTACTGCAAACCGACTTGTCTGCAGAACAAACAATCACCTACACTCTTGTTTGGCAACATTCCATGTAAAGGCGCATTCACATCGCACTTACTGAGCTAAATTAAACTGGATAGGATCAGGGCTTAAAGTGGTTTCAAAAAGGAGCTGGGTCTCTAGCACCGTAACATTAAATTACTAGAACAGAACAGCTCTACTTGTTACTTACTAGTCGTACCAAAGATACTATATATTCTTTGGTCATACATCTCATTTGTGTATTTGTACGAAACTGGTTTTTTTCACAGCTCTATTCATTACTTATTGACACAGTAGTATGCGCAAAATTTTGCTCCAAAATTAATACAAACGCTTATTAGCATGAATCCAGGACTATGGTCCAGGCTTCACAAAGAGACAGAGCGACCCGGTGTGACCCGGCAGATCAAACGATTGCCGGGTCAAGCCCTGGGTAGGGTCAATATAAATCATGTTTCAGTTCAGCTCAGTTGAATTCAGTTAGTGCGATGTGAACAAACCTTAACGTGATATTGTAAATGTACAATAGTCTTATAAGTTGATATTTCAGGCATGTCACAAGAAAGCATCAATGGTGACTACTACTACAAAATAATATTTCTTTAAGTTTTTATTTAATTGGCTTTGTTATTTGAATAAAAGATAACATTTCAGGACATTTGAACCAATACAGTCAAAACATCCTGATTATGATGCTAATTTCACTGATGAAAACAATTATTAACATGTCACATTGCAGCTTTAGCTCGTGAAAAGACTACCAGTATTGTTACAGTCGGAGTTGAATGGTCATCATGTCTGTTTGTCTCTGTCTGGTATGACCATGAGCTGCACAAAAATGGCTAAACCGATCGAGATGCAATTTAGGGTGTTGACTCAGGAAGGCCAAAGGAACCATGTGCTAGATGGAGGTTGCGGGGTTTTTCTGCCATTTCTGAAACAGCTTGTTATTACTACAATATTAGTACTAGACTGCTCACTGCAAGTTATCATGATAATGTTCTCCCCTTCTGCTCAACCATATAGCTGTCGGTTAAAACAATCACACAGCAAGAATCAGTTCTAGGCAATGCGGTACACATGCTGTGACCTCTGCCTTCCAGACAAATAGCCTCTGCCACTGATGCTGCAAGCCTATAGCCCACTGCAACAAATCACATGACCTTGTGGGTCTGAAGGGTCATGTAATTGGTTGCAGTTGGCAGTAGACCTACCAGAGAAGCTCTGTTTTCTTCATAAGTTCCGCCAACTGTAACAGCATCTGGCAAATTAATGGTACAGATTACTATTATTATTAATATTTCCAGTATGGTGCAGTTACATCATCAGCAGAGAGGTGTCGGCAGAAGTAGCCCTCGATAAAGACAGTAAATCGTGACGACGGTGGGAAAAATGACAAACAGACGGCAAACAATTCCCAGCCTCGCTGCAAACTGGCACTACAGACACAAACACACTTCATTAACTTCACTGTCACTCAGATTGCATGCAGTTACATCTGACAAAAACTTCAAATAATGGCTGAAGGACTGGACGATCACTGTGTGCACAACTGCAGATCTCAACAAATCTAACAGATCTCACACTGGTTTCCTTCAGAACGTCATCTTCTATAAGAAAGCATCTTAGCATGCACCTTGATTTGAAATTTTCATCAAACTGGATCAATTTTCCACAAACCATGCAAGAACAAGAACACGGTCAGAATGCGGACAACAACTGCATCACACGCAGCATGTGTATGTGCATGACTTCCTATTAGTGTTCTATAGTGACCTTAGGTCTAGATAGAACCATGGTTAAGTTAGAAGATGTTATAGCAAGCAGAAGTGGAACTCCCCAAAATAAGAATGACAAAAAGTTACGGCCATGAGGTATATATGAAGCCACTGTCACTGCCCAATGCAGATGTGGCTGAAAACAAAAGATAATGTTTTCCGAAAACAGTAAAAGCACGAACATATGAGAAATATAGGAATCAAATGTCACTGACGGCTTTGGATTGTTCGTTGTCTGCCGGCACAACTGGATAAATATTTCATCTCTCAGATCTGTGTTGGTCCAGCCACACGAAACCACTTCAAGTGCTGCCTGGGTGGGTGAAGTCCTTGCCAGCCGGTCACCCATGTAGATCTGGATCTGTTTGAACACATCGATTGCTTCTTTCTTCACTATTTTGTTCGATGTCCGAAGCATTGGTCGGCTAATTGAATCCTGACCCATACATTCACATGTAATAAATAATATACACACATAATACAATGTTTTATAGCCATTATAGACGTCAACTCGTCTTTTAGGGTGTTAGCCAACATGTACCCAAAGAAGTGGAGGATTCTGTCTAGCAGTTTAACTGCCAACATAGATCTCCGAATATATCAAACACAGTGTTGAATTAAACCACATAGAGGATCCTAGGCAGTTAAAAAATCTTTTGCCCTCTCACATATTATTAATTGGTACATTACATTAATATAGTTCTTTGTATGAGTATTTAACGTAAAATTCTCATTTCTTTGAGTCGTTTTACCCACATGACGCTGTGCTAGCAGGGCACATACTATGGCCTGTGTCTGTTCACCAGAAGTCTGTTATACTAAAAAAAGCTGAATGGATCAAGTGGTCAACAGCCTACTCTTGGCTTAACCTACACAGCATAGGAAGGAAAGTCATATCAAGAAGTATCAGTACTTTCCTATGGAACTTCGTCTCAAAAACTGGACTGTGAAAAATTTCACCAAGGCATCACAAGTTTTACACTAAGGTAGAGGTATACACCCATTTGATGCATACCATAACCAAGAATGACCTAGGACACTTTCCACTCGGACAAAGAGGTCCAGTCGATATGCCTGAGCAGCTATGTGGATTCACTCCGACAAAAAGACAACTATCTTTAACTGTTATGCAATTCCACACCGGATGACTCAGATGGGACTTGTGTGGAGTAATTTCATCTCGGCATCATTGCAGACATCCCTAATAACTCATGCAGATGGAGAAAGCATCGTTCCTGGATCACCATGACGACAAACCATCACCTTAAATGGTCATTTACAGAGTTACAATTACATAGACCTCAATAAAACGAAACAACACTGTAAAGTTCGGATATCATTTATAAATCATCAAAAAATTTTACAGTGTGCTCCAAATAATAAACAAGAAGCATTTGAAAAATGTTGGGCCCATTCGCCACGCGAGCCGCCGCACGCTCAATCAGCAGGTGTCGCTACCGGTACTGTCGCACGCCGCCTGCACATTGACGTCCACGACGCCAACGACAACGACGACAACAACAACGCGTGACAGAGGGGACCGCTATGGCCCCATGGAAAATATAATAATAAAAACAAACTAAAGTATTAAAGTGAAGCCACTCATAATAAATTTGGGATTGTACTTGGAACCCTGCCTTAATACAGTAACATTTACATGCGCATAGCCAGGATTTTCAGAGGGTGGGTGCGCCCAGAGGTGGATCCAGAATTTCTGGTTACGGGGGGATGATGGAGAGACTGAAGGCCCCGAGCGAGGCGCGGTAGGCGCAAAGCACCGGAGCGCCGAGGGGGTGGAATGACAAGTTGGTTGATTTAGCTTTAGGACTATAGGTTACTTATCAAAAAATGACCTATACCATTAAGTTTGTAAATTTCACGTTGGGAGCTCTGTTTCAAAATAATCTAGGCCGCTGCTGGGGGAAGCATGCGCTCCCAGTGCTCTATGCGAACTACGCCCATAATTTAAAATTCTTGTATTAAGAAGTTAGTTGTAAAAATGTGAAAAAGGCACCTTTGTCCATGATAACACGGTGTCAATGGAGACAACGCTCTGGCGAAATATGCCTCGTCTGTGGTCGTTCAGATTCTCGGCAATGTATCGCTCGAACATCAACTGAAAACAGAACAATTCCAAGCATGCACCTGCACCCACATGCACCTGCTTAACGGTCCTCATTCTGTAACCGCCAGCTCAGAACTGACCTGTTCCTCAAATTCTTCCCATGATACTCCCCTCTGGTTCCAGGACTAACTTCATGGACTCAGCACCGTTTCTTCTAAGCTCTAATCAGTTTTTGTCTGTAGCATTCTCATTATTACTTTTATGTTCTGGCTCAGTGCTGTTGACTAAACTGACTTCTGTCAGTTTTTGAGTGCACTATACCTTTATTTAAGTGCACGTTACCTTTATTGTATCATACCATGAACGTATGTCTGCTGACTGCCTACCTAATTATCAGTGGTGACTGCTAATATAAATTTTGTATGCAGCCAGACAATCTTTTAGAATGCTAACCACTAAACCTCAATCACTGTCTGTCCTGGGTAAAGAAATGTTGCACCGTTTACCTTCGCTATCTAATGCCATTACCCTAAGTTGATAATGTGATGTGTGTGTTCAGATGTACAAGTGTCTACACAGCATGGTACCTGGAATTCTGGATACCTGTCGGCACTCTGCCAACCTGTGTCTGGCGTTCCTGGTCGCTGTCACCTTCGTTCGGCTGGTCGTGGTAAACTAGACTTCTCCCGTGTCAATCTATCCATGTACGGGGGACGGGCGTTCACCTATGCTGGTCCTACATGTTGGAACTTGCTGCCTGACAATCTCAAGAACGTTAACCTTTCGCTTCAAACTTTCAAACGTCATCGTAAGACATTCTTCTTTTCCTCATACTAGCACATTCAGCGCATTTGAGGTTTCTTATAAAAACGTGCTATATAAATTCACTGTTGTTATTATTGTTAATCTTTGTATGCAAACTTATCCACCTTAACAACATTCAGACTTGGTAAATATTCTCAAATAGGGAACTTAAGTCTGAAGTCAATAAAGCTAAAATGCATAACAGTGTATTTTATGCTGTTCCACTGGCTGATCCTCATAACTACCTCGTAGAAGTTTTCTTACCAGCTGGTGACTAAAAATAGGTCATTTTAAAGGCATTTTTCACGGCAAATCACGTAGTTTGGCATCAAAGAAATGAATGCAGTAAAAGCAGCCATGCACCAATGAACTGGACGATAACAAAATAAACACAAAAACTAGATCTGGTTTGGTTGCCTTGTACAGCATCCAGCCTCGAAATGGACTCGACCTTTTCTTACAACCTGGGGATCATCAAGATGCACCAAGTAATTGAATACCTCATCAAATACTGGCGTACTTTCACGCTTCACAACCATCGACTTCGAGCGCCCATCAACCATGTCAACATCGGACTTGAAACCGCCTCGACGAAATGCCTGCTGGACTTTGGTGAGCGGCGACTTTGACTTACGACGATAGATGCTTGGATCAGTCGCACCACCTTCCGCTCCTGAAGCCGTAGCTGTGCGTCTCAACTGTTATCAATTATAAAACACATATACAACAGTTTAAAGTCCATCTTCCTAATGTTACTAAAGACTGTGAGATAGTATTAAATTATCGGACTTCTAAGAACTGCTATGTCAGATATCAGATGTAGCCACTGTATGCTACTCTGGCAAGCACTGAAGCATGGGAGGTAAGTAAGCACCTTGGTATCTTATATACAGTTTTAAAGCACTATAAAAATACTGCATAGGTATATTTTTATAAGTAAGTAAATGGAAGGGCATCTGGATGCAAACACCTGCACAATGTTCTCTGTCAAAATAAATGAGTGAAAAATCAAGAGGGCAACCAACTATTAGTAACTAGGAAAACTGCACGTAAAATAAAAGATATAGGTAAATACGTAAGTATGTACATTGGAACACAGTACCAAAATTGAAAATGCCACAGCTTGTCATGAATGAAATACAGCTATTATGTCATATTCAGGGAGCCTTTTCAGCTAAAGTACTTTTTTATCACACTGTAATAAAAATTCAACAAAGCAGAAATTCAGCTGTAATTAACACCCTGCACTCAGTGAAATCTAAGTTCAGTAAGGGATACAATGTGAAAATCACACGAAAAATCAACAAGCTGAGAACAAAATGCAGAGTTTTACACGTTGTGGTGTCGTCGGTGCCGAAACAGTGCCGATGGCGTACTTTGAGAACCTCGACGACGGTGCTGCTGTCTTTTTCTCAGTTGGGGTCTCTGTTGTCTGCTCAGTTGTTGCTCTGATGTCCATGCAAACAGCATCCGAAACTTCCTTCGTAACAATATGCGGTTCCGAACTGTGACGCACATGTCTCGATGGTGACTGCAACTCAGCACTTACACTGAAACTGTCCGATGGTTTGCGACTCAAATCTTGATCTCGTGACGTTGATGCAACTGATAAGCCGGTGTCTGTTGATGAAGAGAGAGAAACTTCAGACAGTTTTTGGCTGCCTACGCTATCAACACTACTCGTGCGGCCAATGTATGCCGTGCTGGTTCGAGGGAATGATTTTCGGCTCGTCGACGGACTTCCAGTGTGGTTAGCAGTTGTTGATTTTCGGAGGTAGCGGCCCGGTGATGGCTGGCCAGTGGATATAGACTTGGTACCAGTCTCTGTATCATGTGACATCACTACTGGCACACTGCTCACTTCAGAACTATTTGCCACGCTACTAACCTCTTGATCACGTGATGCCAGTGAAGAAGATGACATGTCACTCACAGTATCACTACATGATTTTGAATCAGTCTCAACATCACGTGATAAACCTGTGACAGCTGGTGTACCGTTCATCGTTGCTGAAACTGGTAACTCACCCGATAAACAGCCAGGTATCTCGGTAAGAGATTCGGTGTCATCAGACCTCACATCAGCAGCCAATGCCTCGCCCATATGATCACTGGACGACTCGAGATCAGCTGCTACATCACGTGACACCTCATTTACTGGGAAGCTAGACGAGTCGGAAAC
>Ga0209782_1000737_pt1 | contig 15259 bp, 5 predicted proteins | sample WorMetmaBAHAMAS1_FD_187390 | JGI IMG/M metagenome (GOLD analysis project Ga0209782, IMG submission 187390) | Marine gutless worms symbiont microbial communities from Max Planck institute for Marine Microbiology, Germany - Inanidrilus... | ecosystem: Host-associated > Annelida > Digestive system >...
TTATTATAGTCAGTTAATCAGTTAATGACCACTACCCACGCTAGCTGCTACTGGCCAGCAGCTGTACGGTTCACTGAGCATGGGCAGCTGGGCATTGTCACAGGTTACAGACCTGCTAGCTCGCCTACGGGACACGCCCCCTGTTCTGTAAAGCTAATTTAGGTTTCAAATTCCGATCCCTCTTTACCGCGCATTGGCCGCCGTACTGCTTGTGGGCGAATCATCTTGCGCCGTGCTAGCCAGTGCTAGACTCTCTTGTTTTATATTGCTCAAATACTTGTAGTTTTCTTTGATTAGACGATGATATGATAGTTTGTTGCATGTTGCAGCCATTGCTCGATATTGTCATCTATGCTGCAAAACTGACAGGTGTCATAGGTGCCCAGGTTAGTATTTTACTTTGTATTTTCTGTCTTTGTTTTTCTAGTAAACTTTGCTGGTACACATTGTTGTTGTATGCACTGTTGTACTTGCATAAATTTCACGTATGCTATTTGTAGTATGTGATTTGTGAATGGTGCCATTTTTATAATTTCCTCTATGGACATGTCACAGTTTGCAAGCATACTGCAGTGTGTTTGGCTGTGGTATAATTTTCTGTAGGGTCCAGGATGGATGCTTGCATATTTGGTATTCTCCGGCTTAGTTCTGACAAGGTGAGTGTTTTCTATTTCTTTTAATTATTTTGAAATTTCCTGATTCTTCTTAAGACCTGGCGCGATATAAGTCGTTTACTTACTTACTTATCCTCAAATTTTCAAAATCGTGGGATGTAGGGTACTGCTGTATGCATCGTCCAGGAGTGTTATATGATATACATCGATATGCACTGTTCAAAAATGAAAAGTACGCAGTGATAAAATTGCCATTGTAAACAACAGTGAACTTTTTATTTTTAATTGACACGTACACTGTTGAGTCGTTTTCATGAGGGAATGTTATCACTGTACATTGGTGTTGGTGTGTTAGAACGGATATCGTTATACCATACCGTCCATTACGAAGTTATGAGGTTGTGTGTAACTGTTTTGAGATAATTTACTTTCATGCGCACACATGCACACCCATCTTGTGGCCCGTTGTACGGAACTCCCCGGGTTAGCCAGTACCAGAGAGGTAAAACCAATCTGGATTTTACTGGTGCAATAGGCAGTGACTGGCAGTAGCATCAGCTAGGCTATATGCAAGTCTGCACCGCACCACACCAGCACCACACAACTCAGTTTTTTGTAGGCAAGATGCCCTTCCTGTCGTCACAATATTTGCTTATTTAATGGAAGCACACGGTGTAATGTGGTGCAAAGAATGTTTATTGATGTAATTAATTTACCAGTTTAGGAATTAGGTATGCATTTGTGATTGAAACTGAAATCTCGGCACAGTGTAATTTTTTGATGAGTTAATCGACTAATTGTGAAATTTCGTTACTTGTGCAATATGCTACAAAATCTACAGAAATTTGCTGGTCTATGAGACATGGAGGGTGTGTTGGAAGTGTGTGTTTAATTAGCAATGGCATTGTTTGGTTGTTGAATGGAAAAGACTGATGATAGTAATCGTTTGTTATTGGTGTTGTGGTGAATCTCGTGCTGTTTAAGTAGCCGACTTGATATGGGGCTGCAAAATGGGGTTGTTGTTTGTTAGTGCAGTGCATATTTTTATTTTGTAAGGACAGGTGTTAGCAGCTGATAGTTGTAATCTGAGTTCAGTGGTATACCAGCAGCTTCCATAATTATTAGTTGGTATCAGACAGATATGCTGTTAGGAAAATGAGTGGCCTCGGAACAGTGTGTTCATTGTGGTTGTACTGGTCCACATATTTAGTGTACACTGAAATGCATTCGTCTAGGTTACGTCGGCCGGTCAGCCAAATGACAGTCGTGGAACAGCAGCTTGAGGGCGAGTTCCGCTATGTTAACTCCAGGCTCATCACACACAGGTATCCAGCAACTGCACTGTATGTATTCTATTGTGTTGTGCTTATTACAGAGTCCACAGAAGTAAGATTATTGGTCTGGTGTTTGTCTGTCTGTCCCATCTTAGCAGCCAAAATACTCAAAATGACTCGCCAGGGTGCAGCACTTCATGTAACCAGTACATGTCTCAGTCTGACTGTACGAGGGCAAATGCTCTAGTATTTATGCTGACTGTTGCTAGTATTCTCAGTTATTTTGGAACCCCGCTGCTTATTGGCTGCATTTTAATTTAAAAGGGTCAAAGCAGATTACTATGAAATTTGGCGTAACCACCCTATGCACAAAATATAAGAGGATGTTTTTTTAGCACGAACAGTAACTAATATAGAGGTGGTGCCATATCTGAGAAAAATAGTGTTGCCACTTGCCGGTGCTTTTTGTCAACTGTATATCCTGTTGTTTAGTTTGACACGACAGGTTTGCATGATATTGGTGGTGAAAAGATGCAAATCAGGTGATTTCTGGGTTCCAAACTATGATTAATGTTGAAAGCGTCTCAAATGCCAGTCAAGTTTCAGTCTACTTATAACAACCCATGGCTGCCAATACTGCATGTGATTAAGCTACTTTTAAAAGGCTGTGTCATAATATAAATGTTTTAACTTGTTTACTTACTTGTCTAATTGTATACGCTTTTCCAAAAAATTTCTTTGGTTTACAGTGTTTGTTCACATGGTCTCTAATCCATAAATCTTTTTATCTAACTTGCTACTCATAATGTCCGTTCAAAAGTTGGAACACTGCTACTACTGTAAACTAAGTATTTGTTAGTAATAAAAAAAACTTATTTGTCAAATTGTCTTTTTTAAAGTTTACTTTAAATACTGCTCTTTTATCAGTTTGTCTGTTTTTTAATATACTTACTTGTGTATTTTCTGTTTGTAACTGTGTGTTAATGACAAAATAAATTTAACTTGAGCGATAAAACTGTCTCCGAAAACTTTTTATTTTGAATGTTTTGTTACGGTACATGTGATGCTAATGTAACTGCTGCGACAATCAGCTTTTGAAGCATTGTTTTTCAGGTGTTGCATAATGCTTTATCTGTACTGTAATTTGCTTCTTACGAGTTCTGTTATGTATTTTATCTGCCAAATCAGTGAAGAGATTGCGTTTTATCAAGGCAACAAAAAAGAACAAGCAATCATAAATTCCGCGCTGCTCCGACTGGTAACACTTGCATTCATGATTATTATACTGATTATGTCATTGCTGTGAATGCATTAACGTTCTGCAATGGAGCTTTGTTTCCGATGACCTTGGGTGACCCCTAACCCCCCAAACCACCCCAATTTTTGCATTTTTTGTCGCCTTTCATGTCTTCGTAGTGAGTAAACATAGAGACTTCGAATTTGGTGTACAGGTTGACTGTAGCTAGTCCCAGCCGACGGACGACAAACTGTCCCTGAAAGGGGCGTGGTTACGTTGCACGACACGTTTTAAATGTTGGGTGCGCCATCCATATCTCAGGAATGGCTGAAGCTAGAGCTGTCAAATTTTGTATATAGGGAGATTGTACCAAGTCTTGCCAAAAGGATGACAAATCATCCCCAAAAGGCGTGTGGTTTTGTTCACGTGACCAATTTTTGCCTGCTTAACTGTGGACTTAGAAAAATTTCGTCACGGCACGCTGTTAGGTGGGATCAACAAGATCGACGACGGACTACTGTTTGTCACACCTTGACAGTCGATGCTAGTGCTGCCATACACTAAGGCTTAAGCTCCATCGGTTCGATTTGTCACTGTAATCAGAAGATTTGCCGTATCATTGTTATGCATATCTTTGTAGTATGCTGTTAATGCAGACGTGGATTTTATTCTTGTAGCGAAAGTGGCTCAATAAATACATCACGATTTTCTTGTTTTTTTTTCTTTTTCTTGCGTATTGTGGGGTTCTGATAACTTTATTGACAGGTTTCACCTAAGCCTAAGATTACTATAGAACACTAATAGGAAGTCATACTTTATCAGTTAAGACAATAATTGATGTACCTTTTGACTTTGACTCATTACCAACATGTGGGTGTTGTTTTAAAGTGAAGTTTCATGGAGTAATGTGGTTGCCACCGTGTAATAGCCGGCATTACTGGAGCAAATTCCGAGATGTGTTTTTGTACTTTTCTTTGGAATATTGGTAAGCAGAATATTTACAGTTATGTGAGATGATATGGAGATGATATAGGTAGTACTATTGAAGAGAACTCGGTGGTTTTTTCACCCTACTCAGACACCACAAGTTGCTCCTAGTCCTAGTATGTAGTTAGTAAGCTCTAAAGTGGGTATGTACATATGTTATGTGGAGGTGTTATTTTCTGTGTTATATTGCTCATTGTGTACTGGTAAAGAGGTACAATTGCACAAGGAAACATTGTTATTTTATATAGGTTGAGCATTTGAGAAATTGCATTTTCTTCAGATTTATCATTGGACTTGGTGACAACATTATAGCAAAGTGTAAGTTTATGCATCTATGTGTGATCCAGTTTATAAGACTCTTCCTCATAGGTTTATTCACATATCTTCTCTGTGCATAGGAAATGTTTTTGCATGTCATGCCAAGCTTAATTTGATTGAGAGAGCTAGTTGTGAGTGGAGTATTATAGCTTTTTTTACTTCTTTAATAGATTGTTTTAAGTAACTTTCAAACGTTGTGTTTCACATTAAGTTCTATAATGTACGTCTTCATTCCATGTCTTTTTTGTACACCCCGTGACAGCTTTTTTTCTTGGAATGATTTCTCACAGAGCACGCTAGCATATTCATGCATTAAACTTCTGATAATGTCCAGCATAATGTTAGTTTTCTACTAACAAGTGTTTCTCCTGGTGCTGGCGTCAAGAGCCGGCGTAAAGGAAACAAGACGCTGTTTATTACGAGAACACTGATGGATAAAGAACGGATGAGGCCAGGCCACTGACTGGGGTTAATGATTTGAGTTTTCTTCTGGGCTGTCACACTTATGGTTAGGTGAGAGAAAGGACTAGTCGTCTAAGTTTGTGTTTGTGTTCACAAACAAGTGGAGGAGTAATGAAGGTGAACTGTCTAGCCTGGGTATGCCTGGAAAACGACCTCTAAAATGTTAATCAGTCAGTCAGTTTGATACTCTGTTAAACCTAGGTTCTCAGATTGTGTGTGTATTTAACGCATGCAGTGTGTGCAGTCAGGCTGAATGTGAGTTGATGTTAGTTGTGGGGTCGACAGCATCGGCACAATGTGGAACTAGTGAATAGGTAACCAAGTGTGTGTTTTGTGTGTTGACAGATATTGCAACTGTGGTCGGTTATTTCGTAGTTAGTCGACCGTTCCTCAACCTGGCAAACCCACGCTTTCTTCGTAGTTCACACTCTGAACTTCTCGAGGTAGAAAAATATGCTGTAATGGCAGTACCGTTTGTAATGGCAATAATGAATACGATACAATACGATGTGTATTATTTATAGTGCACTCAAAATCTGACATAGTCAGCTTGATCTACCACACTGTACCATAAACAAAAAAAGTAATGGAAAGAAACTAAAAACAAAAGAATGGAAAACTCAGAAGTAACGGAAGCAGTGAGAAACCGTGGAGTCAGTCCTGTAATGTGTCTTATGTTTGAATGATAGACAGAATGATAGACAAACTGAATGTTTTAAGATATGTCATGCTTGATAGAAAGTTTCACTGTAGTACAATTTTGTTACTTTCTGTATTAAGTAAACCGCCTGAATAAATTAGTTTTACCATGTGTGTACGTATCGGTACGTGTCTGCATGTACTCAGGAATTAATGCTGCAAGTGAGGAATAAGTCGGGTTTTGAATGACTTTATGGAAATGTCATTTGAGTTTGTGTTTCTCTGGCATTAAAATGTTTTCATTATGTGGACATATTTCTAGGATTATTACCAGAGTGGTCGCATGCTTGTGAAGATGGCTGAAGCCATTGGTCGTGTTGTGCTCGCAGGCAGAGAACTAACAAGGCTGGCTGGGTAAGTTTTGTTTAAACTACTGTGTTACTGGTGCACGTCTGATTTTGTTGCATTAATTTCTCGTCTTCAATACTCTCGCAGGATATTGGCTGGGAAGAACGTCTCCTAAATTACCTACCTTTGTCGAGTGCTGCTATCTTACGATTTTCCTGCCATTTTATGTAATTTATTGTAGTGTACCTTAACAAAACGGTTATTTGCTGGTGTAGATTCACGTCGAGGATCAATGAGTTTATGAAGGTTCTCGATGAACTGTCTGAAGGCCGATATAGTCGGACGATGGTAGTGACTGCTGATTCTGCAGGTAATTGATAACTAACGAGTGACACGTGTTGCAATGGTGAAAGTAGTTCCTTGTTTGTAGTTCTATCGTCTTTTCGTAATCTCTAAGTCAACTCATCACAGTTGAACTTATCTAGTACTTTTCTATTACTTCAACACCACAACTAGTCGGATTTATGTGATTTGACGGTGACTGAAGAAGGAAAGATTTCTGATGACTGTAGTTTTGTAGGGTGCTATCTTCCCGTGGAGTATATTTGTAGAGTCACTAGTGATGCGTACGGCTGCTGCATCAGTAATACAAGTTTGTACAATGTAGGAAAAGAAGCGTTAACAAGTCTTTCACCCGGAAGTGGTGAAATTGTCATACAGGATCGTTTAATTCGGTAAATTACAGTTTTTGTTTACATGTTGCTGCTGCATTTAACTAAAGCAACTTAATATGTTGAACTATATTTACTGCAGTTCTCAGTGCTGGAGAATAATACGTTATGTAACTAGTTAGACTGTTTTAACTTGGCTAGTAACGTGTTATTTTTTTCTGATCGGCAACACACCATTTATATTCTGAGTAACTAGCGACACAGATATTTGCAAGACATAAATTTTTAAGAACCACTCAGGTCCGGTTTTTCCACAGCAAATTGATCTCCCGTTAATTTAATCCGGCATTAAATCCGGCAGATAATGATCAATTTACTCAGATGTCGTTTTTCCACCGGCAGTTCGTCAATGAAATCGTCCTAAACGGACTATTTAATTGATTTAATTAATTTAATTAATTGATCATTATCTGCCAGATTTAATGCCGGATTAAATTAACGGGAGATTAATTTGCTGTGGAAAAACCAGACCTCAGTTTGCAAGACACACTGGACAATATTAAATTGTACATTTGGTGGTTTTGCTGTGTTGAATGCCAAGGCAGTTTTAGCTGTCAGAGTCTGTAATCTCTTTTATGTGCTTAACACGCCGGACCATGGGTCTTTCTGAGGAATATTTTAGAACTGCAAACCCATGTCTTTTGTTCTCCCGACTGACCAGAAATCGACAAATCGAGTTCAATATCAAATGAATGCTGGTGGAAGATATTCACAGAATGTACTTTTAGCTGCACACAGACGAGTTTACAACTGCACATATTTATTTAGAACTGTCTAATTTGTGTAGAATTGCATGTTTGAAAAAATCCCTGCACCAGACGTTGTTGTTATTTATTTTTATGATTCTCATAGTTGTTTAGTTTTTCAGCACCATTGGTTGGGCGACGTAAGAAATTTATTGCTGTTCCAGATATTCTCATACGTTGTCTTCCAAATAACTTGGTTGGGCATCTTAAACAGCAGCGGAGTATATGTGTAGGTCTGGTCACTGATATGCTTAGCTGTTGATTTGCTTCATGTAGACCGTGTTTTGTGCAGTCTTGCCTTGGCTTATTAGGTGTTGTTGTCGTTTGGTGTGCACGTAATTATGTGGAAAATTGCTGTTGATTTGTCTATAGGTTTGAACATGTGCCACTGGTTACGCCAAATGGCGATGTTTTGGTGAATGAGCTCAACTTTGAAGTATGTGGCATTCTTTGTCGTGAAGCAGTTATGGTGCATTCACACACCCGCTGGGATGGGATGGGCAAGAGATAGCTGTTGCTAGTGACAAAAGCTGCAATGGGATGGAAGGTAACTCAGTGTATTTCAGTGGAGGCGTTCACACATCGAGTTACCTGCACAGCCCATGCCATCCAATCCCAGTGGGTGTGTGAATGCACCATTATGTTGTCATTATTTTATATTTGCACTGTACTTTATACTACGACCGTATAGTCTACAAAGAATTGTCAACATTGGTTGATAAGTGTTGAAGAAATAGCAAGCCAAAACAGACACTTTATACAGTATAACTGAAAAGACCCAATTTCTGTGGTTCACGTTTCCCCAGGTAGTACAGAGACATTAGTTAGGAGAGGTGGGATAACAAATCGTCATTCGATAGCATACTGACTCATCAATACATCTGCCAAAAATTATCAAAATCGGTTGATGTATGTTGAAGTTATAGCATGCAACGTCAGTGTCGTTTTTTTTGAGACACAGTGCATTGTACTTATACTTAGGTTGTTTGCTTACTTCTGCTTATAGACAAGCTGTTGTATGTTGAGACCAGCGGGTGTATGTCTTGTTTGACAGAGTTGACATGAAACCGTTAACAGCAAAACAGTAATACAGCATGATATGAATACAAGTTATTTTGATATTAGTTAAGTTATTATATGCTAACTGTGTAATGTTTTACTTCAAGGCATAATATCGCCTTTTTTGTGTGGAAGCACCGTTAAACCCTAACCAATCTAGCAGCCAACAAGCCATCTATTCAACAACATTTAACCAAAAGTGTAATTTTCATGGAGTGTTACATTTTTCTGGCTATGTTCATCTTATTTTATGGTGATTTACCAGGTGAAGTCTGGTGTAAATGTGCTCGTATGTGGACCAAATGGCTGTGGAAAGAGTTCTCTGTTTCGGATACTTGGAGGGGTGAGTAATCGTCGTAGCTTTTGCTGTCGGTTTTCTGTGCCCACACTTAATTTGTGATGGTGTCTACATTTTGCTGCAAAATGTGTAAGATTCGAGATTTTGGAAGTTGATGGTAGGAGCATACGGAACTGAACTGAGCAAGGTTTAACATCCCACCAAACACATTATAGGTCATATCGGGGACGGGTTTTATGGGTCAAAAGACCCAACCAACAGTGTCAAAGCACTGAAGGAAGAGAAGTCCTAAGGACCAGGCTTCAGTCCCACTAGGTCCACCCCACTGTGCTGACAATAACACAACATACATATGCAGTATGAAAAACAAAAGCACAAAATACACTCAGATAAACATAAATAAATCTAGGCTATGCACAGTGAAATGCACCCTGTGTGACAAAACCCAATCCATACGGAACAATAAAGAAAAGATTGAAGTGGATTGGATTGGATGTTGTAAATTACGCGAGAAGATCGAGTTAGAGGACACATGTGAGTGGTGAGAGTGAGTGAGTGAGTAGCTTCCGAAGATATTAAGATAGAGTACGTTACTGGCATAGGAGAGCTGGAGTAAAGGGTTTGAAAGCATTACATCATAATTGAGTTAATAACGAATTGATGAGGCCAGTGGATTATTCTGTGTGGTTGATTTTAGTTTTGAGTTCCTTTAGCCTGTAAAAATCTGCTATGATTTATCTCTCTCTTGGTGCACCTGGTCCAACCCGGTGTAATGCCAGAGAGGAGGTCAACTGGTGTATTTTGATGCTAGTAAGCAGGTGAGTGTGTGTTTTCTAGCTGTGGCCAATGTTCGGCGGTAAACTCACCAAACCTGACAGCAAGCAGCTTTTCTACATTCCACAGGTATGTAAGTGACTAGTTGTCGTTGCATATCGACATTGTAATTAATAAATGTTTGCCTTTAACCACATGAACTTATATTCCCAGTAAACCATGACAGATCAATACGTCCAGTCTTACCATTGCATTATAGTAGGATAAATACCCATGACCATTTTCCACTGGCTTCTGTAGTCCTGGTTTACATTTAAGTGTTTTAAGTTTTTTTATGGATTGAGTAAAATATCGAGATTAATTACAGTGGTAAAGTGAAATAGGCTGAGATGGTGTGGCATGTTTGAGACAGAATTAGAATGATTGGGTGAAAAAAATGCACGGATTATGAAGTGGAAGACGTAATAGTTACAGATTAGCCAAATACAACTTGCGAGTGAGATGATAGAAAAAGTTTGTATTAACTGCCGTGCTTGACAGCTAACTGTATATAATGACCATTGTGTTGAAATTACAAAATGTCAAAAGTTAATTAATGATGTCATATAATAATGACAAAAGAGAGAGTGAGTGAATGAACCGTTTTTTTTCTGCTACCAAGTGCCATTGAATGGGTTGTCGGTTATTTTCGTTTCCAGATTAGGGAAACCTGAGAAGAGGGTTTTGACAACTAAGGAAAATTAGATTCAAACAGTAAATCATTAATTGTTTAATTTACATGATTGTGACAGGAGTAAAAGTATTAGTTTGGAAATTGTGCTAGAATTCAATAGTATTTTCTCATAGCATCATATCATTTTCAAAATATTTTCAAGATAGAACGACTAAAACAGTACTATACCGGAACTGGTAGCTAATGAGGATGAATTTCATTTGTTTATCTCGTGTCACTTTATAACACGTGACTTACACACTAGGCCATGTATTGCTGTTGTTTCTCGGATAAGTGTCTAATCACTGCTTGAAAATGACTGCATATTAGATAGAATCTTTTTAAATATTATTTCCTTGGTGGATTTTCTTATTCCCTGATCCATACGTCGCCAATATTTGTACAGCATAACTTCATTGACCAGTGTTGCTTGTCAACAGTTGTTTGTGCTGTTCTGGAAATATAAAACTAACTGAAAAATAGTTGATAGTGTTGTCGATTGATTTAATTTGCAGCACTTAATTTATTAGTTGATCACGAAAGTGTGCAGTGATGATGGACAGATTGTGTTGATTTTGGCTGTGTCAGAGGCCATACATGACGGTAGGCACGCTTCGAGATCAGGTTATCTATCCCCATCTTGCAGAAGACTTCCGACGACGTGGTTCCACAGATGGTGATTTAGAAGACATTCTCAACAAAGTATGCATTTACTTGGTTTCTATGTGCATTATCTTATGTTTTTTGTTAATTCATTTGTGCTTTGCAATTACACGGTAATGCAAAAACTTGGCCATTTCCCACCGTTAGTTAAAAATGGTGCCACTCTTGACAGTATCTGCAAGAATATTATGTCACCTTTTTACGTTGTTGCCCATATCATCATTAAGTAAGAAAGCAAACAACATTTTATCATTAAATTTTTTGGTGATTAATCAACGGCATAGTTGCTAGTTCCACATCCCTAGCTCGAAGTGAGATATCTGTTGAGGCAATTGATCTTTTGGCTGTCGCAGGTACAGTTGTCGTACATTCTTGAGCGTGAAGGAGGCTGGGATGTCGTGCAGGACTGGATGGATGTACTCAGTGGTGGAGAGAAACAGCGCATTGCAGTATGTGATATTGTCAATCTTGTGTGGACATTACATTTATTTTTTTTGGTTTGGTGTTGGGATGGGAATGAGCTCCAATATGCAACAGTTGACTCTAGAAAGAGTTGTCGAATTTTTTGAATGCTGGAACACTTGGTGTGTAGAACATACGATGTATAATTTTTAAATTTATTATTATAGTAACCTGTTTATACTAGTGTCATGACTAGTTTAAACGATACTTATTCCAAAATTTGGTTTGTTGCCTTTTGTCACATTTCAAAGCTAGTAAGTTAACGCTGTGCTCTGCTTGTGGGCAAGAAAGGATGACAACATGCGCCCTGATTCTTCTTAAGACCTTGCGCTATATAAGTCGTTTACTTACTTACTTACTTATTTACAACATTTGTGTTGCTTTACACAGGATCAGTTAAAACTTTAAAGGTCTACATTAAAATATGTATTTTGTTTTTATTTTTAAATAAATTTTATAAATAATTTCAATTCTAATGTTAGACAGTTATTTGAACACATGTTTAAGTGCTTGACAAATACTCGAGTAATAAATTACTTTGTTTGCACTAGCTGTTGAGTGGGAGATGAGTGAAACCATTTACGTTGACAGATGGCAAGACTGTTCTATCACAAGCCGCAGTTTGCTATTCTTGACGAATGCACGAGCGCTTGCAGTGTTGATGTCGAGGGCTTTATGTATCAGCATTCTCGACAGGTGAGTTGCCGCGAGTCAGTTGACTTACGCTGATCAAGCTTGTTGGGCCCATTCTATGGGGCCATAGCGGTTCCCTCTGTCACGCGTTGTCATTGTCATTGTTGTCGTCGTCGTTGTGGACATCGATGCGACACCTGGTGAATGGCAATGTAGCGGCTTGCAGTTGCGAATGGGCCCAACATTTTAACAAATGCTTCTTGTTAATTACATTACATTACATAGAAATTATTTAAAGTCGCCTATGGTTAAAAACTGCTAAACGACTGTCCGGTGTAAGCACTGGAGGTAAGTGTCAGTAACAGTCAGCCGGGAATGACCGTTCAAACAAGTGTGATTTGAGACCTTGACCGGAAGACAGAGAGAGATGGAGCAGAGGTGACGGAATCAGGAAGAGTGTTCCAGAAGCGACTGCCGATCACTGGGAAGGCACGTTGTCAGATAGCAGTCAATTGTTGCATGTTAGAACGTGGTTGAGGAAAACATTCGTCAGCTGCGCCAGAAGGATGAAGAGATACGTGATGCACTGTCCAAGATGGAGTCGAGCGAGGAAGTCAACATCGATGACGTGATTCAACCGTCGGCGCCGCTCTACAAACAGTCAGTTCTCTCAGCTTGATGCTTCTTCTTCGCATGTCCTGTGTCCAGAATTTCTTTACGTTGTTCGTTAAAATGTTAGCAAAATTAACAGTTAGTGGGGTAAAGACTGTGCCTGACACCCAACGGTGTATCGGGCAACACGTGTCTTACAGTCGGGCACCAGTTACGGCTCGATGCATCACACAGTGTTCCTGTTTAGCTCTATAGTCGTTTGTACCTAGCTGCATTCACTGTTTGTTGATCGTTGACCGTGGCAGTGGGCTGCTAGAAACTTGCCGGGTGTTTGTTTAGGATCACTGTGGCACGATAGCTGAGTACTCTAGTGGCTCGGGCTTTGAATTTGCGACTTGAATGTCGGCAGTTCGACTTCTGGATGCCGTAGTAGCAACCGTAGACAGGTTGTTTGCATCCAGGTGTTTCTGTCACCAAGCAATATAATTTGGTACTGATGTAAAGCTGGTGCAGTAATGGCAGGTCGTGGAAATGGCATAACACGCTGGCTACAAGTACACTGCTAGCTCGTGACTATGAGCACAGCACCCTAGCATCGTGTGGTCTGTCAGAGTGCAGCTATGCCGACCAGTGAATAGTTTACCTTTTACTGCGGCTGAGTGTAAAACTCACTGCAGTGACCATGAAACCCATTACACCATCTGCGTTCTGGTTTTTAGCACATTATACAGCAGCTGTCTGCTGCGATGCATGCGGTCTTCGACTTAGTCTCGGAATGGCTGTAACGATTTCCGTTTGTGTGTGTCTTAATACGTAACAGTATTTATATGTTGAAAAGTTTCGGTCAAGTCGGATGTTAAAATTACTGTAATTGGTTTGCACTGATGATGACTAGTGTCAATAGAGTTGAGACAGTGTGTGCTTGACGACAATCCGTAGACATGGCGTGTGATACATGTGTGCATTGTCAGACTGCTGAGTGCATTTGCCGAGGAGCAAGCCACAGAAGATGCCGTCTACTACATGGGAGAAGCACTGAGGAAAGGCGTCGTCGAATTAGATGTCTTCCTCAAGGTAAGAACAGCGAGTTGTGATAACATTGAAAGTCACCTGTCAGATTGGTGTAAATTCATTCAGCTTATAGTAATGCCAGCATTGTGAGATTGTCAAGTCTGCAGACATGTTGGCTGTTGTCGGCCACTTTGTGGCAATCTGTGGGAGTTGCTGTTCTACATGCTATTGTAAAACAACTTTGGGTGTCATGCCTCGCCAAATTTGGGGGCTGGGACATACTAAGGTGGGATTTTACATGGGGCATAGGAGAAGTTTCTGATGGATACGTTTGCTATCGGTGACCCACCAAAGGTCTTAGAGGGATTCATATCAGTCTTGACAGTAGTAGTACATCAACTTAACCCTGGCTACTCCTGTTCACTACTGACAGTAATACTTTCAGTTGACTGGCGGGCTTTACATGAGTTGAATACAAGTCACAGGCAGTCATGCGTGGTGAACAGTTAGAAAAGGTAACATTAGAGACAGATATATTATTACTATGGGCCACTAATAGGAAGTGATGTGTCGTGTATCAAACAGTACAAATTGCAATAACATTGTGTGGATTTTTCACCTGCTATGAATCTTTTCAGATAAAATGTCTCATATGACTGTGTGGTATCAGATTTGATGACTATTCAGTGATTTCACATGATACCTCATTTAAGGATCACAACGTTGCCCATTTAGCAGCCTCTTTTCCAGGAGGACAAGCTGCTACCACAAAGGCTGCAGCGTTCTAGATTTTAATGAAGCAAGAGATGATGGTGTGGCAGTGACATCAGCTGGACCATATGCAACTTTGCACCTAGCTCCAAACAGACAACAATGCCAGCATCTCATCACTCAGTTTTCACTGTCCGCGTGCTCTTCTGCCTCCCAACCAACAGTGTTAAAGCACTGACGGCAATTCAAGTTACAGATCACTGTGACCCAAAATTCCTTAAGATCTTCAATTGATGCAGAACATCGTGCAGTCTTTCTGCAGTGGCTGAGCCTCTGGTTGTAATTTGTGCAAAGTCCACACATCAGTAAGTAGTTGACTGTGCCATGCTGTGTGCGTGTGTGTGTGTGTGTGTGTGTGTGTTGCACTACAGCAAGTCCGCGAGCTGTCTCGCAGGCAGTTCATGTGTCGCATGCTGATACGCAAGTGTCGTCAAACGGCCGGATTGCCAGAAATGGCGGCTTGACTGTCTACTAAATAATGTACTTGAAATGTATATTGGCAACAATCAGTTCTGTGTAATATCGACATTTGATGTTGCTTCTCTCTGCATTTTTGTAATTTATACAGATGTAGTCCCATTATCCAATGTTATATGTACATAAGTCGTGTTGATATTTCAGCTGTCCGACATAAACATTAAACATACTGCATGAAGCCAGCCGACTGCATTTGTTTTGTCATATGTATAGCTTAGCCAAACATTTTCCCAGAAAATAAGGTATAGAATTGGTAAAAACAACTAAACATTGACACAGATCTGCAGGCCACTAATGTCACTCATTTTTTGACCAATTACAATTGCGTATTTGTGCATCATAAGACTGTTCTCAATCATGGCTTCACACCATTTGTGGACATGTGATGTGCTGTCTGTTTCTTCTGGTGCAATGTACGTACAGTACATATT
>Ga0209782_1000738_pt1 | contig 15259 bp, 10 predicted proteins | sample WorMetmaBAHAMAS1_FD_187390 | JGI IMG/M metagenome (GOLD analysis project Ga0209782, IMG submission 187390) | Marine gutless worms symbiont microbial communities from Max Planck institute for Marine Microbiology, Germany - Inanidrilus... | ecosystem: Host-associated > Annelida > Digestive system...
ACTAGGCTTCAATCCCACTAGGTCCACCCCACTGTGCTGACAATAACACAACATATATGCAGTATGAAAAACAAAAGCACAAAATACACACAGATAAATACAAATAAATCTAGGCGATGCACAGTGAAATGCACCGAGTGTGACAAAACCCAATCCAGAGAACTGTAAGAACTGCTCATCTAAGTGTGCTTACAATTGTGCACAACAATACAACACAGAACAGTTCTGATAATCTCCCCTCTTACCTCTAGACAAACACCATAGCTCAGATATTGTCTATCAGAGGAGAGGGGACTGTGTGCTATAACCACAGTTCGTGCATGCGCAGTTAGCGTAATGCTTGGAAAACCTGACAACAGGAACGTCCCAACATGTACTAGTCAGGGCATAGTTAGTCCGAGGTCTACATCGGCGTTGTGCATACGGACGATTGTACGTCGCTAGTCTCACACTAAGTACAACCGACAAAGGCCTAAGTCCGAGACTAGCCTATGACCACGTCATGCATACGGCCCCCAGTGAATACTTGCCCGGTAAAAAGTCTCCCGGAAAATAGTCCACAAACTGTGAGGCGGCCAATTCAAAGACCTGAAAGCTCCAACAAGTCAGACAATGACAGATGTCTCGTGTGCGGGGAATGTCGACGTGATACAGAATGGTCGTATTGCTGCAGTGTGTTCATCATGGGTCCATGAAGCTTGCACCAGGGCAAACAACTATGTGTCATTTTTGTGAGGACAGTTGGACCATTTGGTCCACAAATATTGCAGACATAATTGGCTTATTTGCAGATCTTCCCCTAAAATATTACCATAACTGGTTCATTCATTACCAGTCTCCCCTACACAGAATCCATCTCCAGTGTTCTTCAAGTGAAGTGCTCAACTATCATCATCGGCAAGCAATAGTCGAGCATTGACATTCGTCAGTGAAAAGATACCAACATTTATACACTGCGTCTCAAAAAAACGACACTGACGTTGTACACTATAACTTCAAAGCACATCAACCGATTTCCCTAATTTTTGGCACAGATATTGCTGAGTGAGTACGCTATCAAATGGTGATTTGCTATCCCACCACTCCCAACGAATGTCTCTACACTACCTGGCAAAACATGAACCCCAAAATTGGGTCTCTTCAGTCATGCTGTATACTGAAAACGACACTGCATTGGCTTGCTATATCTTCGACAATCATGAACCAATTTTAATGATATTTGACAGTAAATAGCTACAGAGTTTTTGCTATCATAAACTTATTTAATAACTCATGTCTGTTTGTTATTATTTCCTTAATTTGCTGAGAGATTACAAGGGCGAAAACGACACATTTTTGACGTCACTGGTTGTTTGCAGACATGCCGTTTACTGAAGAAGATAAGATTCTCATTACTAATTTGTTCAATTTAAAGGGCTAAAATGGTAAGCATTTAGTCTGAGAGTTTCCCAGTAAAGCTGGAACGTAGGCCTTGTCTACCAGTGTTGTTGCAAAAGCTATTGGTTACTGGGTAGGTCAACCATTGTTCTGGTAGCAGCAGATGATGCAGTACCCGCACAGCTAATAACATTGACCTTGTTGATAAACTGGTGTTACACAAAAATGGCCAAACGAAAAATAATATTTGTACACTGTACGTAATACTACGGCCTTACTGTCTACAAAAATTATCAAAACTGGTTGATAAGCGTCGAAGATATAGCAAGCCAAAGCACACACAGTAGATAGCATGACTGAAAAGACCCAATTTCCAGGGTTCATGTTTCCCAAGGTAGTGGAGAGACATTAGTTAAAAGAGGTGGGATAGCAAATCATCATTCGATAGCGTACTCACTCAACCTGCCTACGTGGCTCAGAGGGCTAAGGCTCTCGGAGCTGCAGTGCAGTGAGCCTGGCTGGCTGGCTAGTTCGGCAGGGCGTGGGTTCGTCTCCCACCCCTGCCGGCATGTCGAGTCAGGCTTCTGCATGCTATGAGATTATTCTCGGGCAGGTACAGAGGGTTCACCTGTGTCCTCTTTAAAATGTGACAGGCCATCACACCCGGATTGGGGCGTCTGGGTGTGGTGAGTGCCGCCGGTGTGGACAACAGATGGTAGGGGTCAGCGGTCTTATAGGAAGACCGCGTGTCAGCACCCTGCCAGAAAAACCCGCTGGATAAGCTAGGCTCTATAAATATATAGTACAAGCCCCAGGGTTCAGGGTTAGAGGGGAATAGCGCACTGGGCCATGTCTAGGCCTCAGCGCTGGCAGTAGGCTGAAGGCACGTCAAAAGACTGCCAACGGCCAACAGCCGCCCCTGATGAACGAACGAGCGTACTCACTCAGCAATATCTGTGCCAAAAATTAGCGAAATCGGTTGATGTGCATTGAAGTTATAATGTGCAATGTCAGTGTCTTTTTTTCAGACACAGTGTATATGATGTTGGTACACCAGCACAAGAGGCATAAATTGTGGGCTCATTGATCGAGTAATTGGCAGTATCAACCAGCTTCAAGCCAAGAAGTAAGAATACAGGTGGTCGTTCATGTGAGACTGTGGGTATAATGTAGAACAATCCATGACAACAAGACAGCCTTGTGCTATCACTGTCACCCGTGCCCATGTAAGAACATCTATTCATAACAAGCTTAAAGAATATGCTGAAGAAGAAACTCTTCCAATTCAACAGAAACTCGCATGAATTGGGCACAATGGTAGTTCAATCTTCACTTATTATGTTCGGCAATCACTAACTAGAGACATAAATGTTCCAAGTGTGCCTGATGCAACAGAAAACTAGTATCTAATTCACAACACAGCAGTCATGATGTCAGACCAGAAAATATGCACCGAGCACTTGACTAAAGAAAAATCTTATGAGTGTTTGATGAAGTCGGTGACAGCGCTCCTGCACAACAGATGACATTATTAAACTCTGAGGAGCACAACTCCAATGAAGGTCTTCCAGAAAGTGTGTGCAAAAGAAACTGAACAAAGGAGGCATTGTTTCACAGCAGAGCATCGTTGTTCTCAAGTGGCATGACAAAGATGTTTTCATGCTATGGATATGGCACACAGATACATTAGCTGCAATATATTAATTATTATTTAACCCTGAACAGCACAACTCCGATAAAACTAGCCCATTACTCAATCCACTTGGCTACAGACTACACTGTTAGGACTATATCGAAGAAGCAACTGCTGCATGTGCATTATGGAATATGAACCAGTGTACAGTAAATACACTGAAATCAATACCCAACCATGTGTATAACTGTGAGATACTCGAAGTAGCATCAGCTGCAATAATAATACAGTGTATATAAAATATATGCCCCGTCTCATTCTGGATGTACCCAAGTTTTCTGTCATTTCTTCTTTGAATCATTCTACTTGCATTAAGTATATATGCCTCAGTCGATGACAGTCAACTGAAGACACATTCACCTTCAGTTTTCAGACGCACATTAGAGCAAAATCATCACATGCAGCGAGCTATGTTCATGCGGTTTTGTCAGAATTGCAGCATTCACCACTCTGACCATGGGTATCAGCCTTCATCATGGCCAATACAATAAGTTTGTTTGCGATCGGGGAAAATCCAACTTTCTGAAATCATGGCAGCCAGTGGAATTATAATAACTTAAAGGCTCTGTCACACTGATACAAACTGCTCGCTGCAAACAGTTCTCATGTGAATTCATCCACAAAGTTCACACAGTATTCACATGGCATGGCAACATTTTTCAGCACATCTCAACCAAAGTTGGTATTGGCATCCTCAAAACCATAAGGTTTGTCAGTGGTGGTAAATTTGAGAACAGGCTACATCGCTGCCAGATCTAGAGGCTGTTAGATGCTAACAGTGATCCAGGCCATCTATTATAATATTAGCTAAAAATTTTCCCAAAGATGTACCTCAAAGCAGTGCTAATATTAGCTATGTTTTTCCCAACAGCTAATACTCAATAGGAAGATAGATTCTAAACTGTCAGTTAAATAATGATAATAAAATTTAGCATGGATAGTACATCATATTATGCTGATAACAAACACTACTGAACAGTCTGTGTATTTTAATTTATTTCATAATTCTTGGTGACAATGTTACCACTCTCGTACAACAAAAATGAACCGACTTTTGCAGTTCCACTTAGATGCAAAAAATGCAAACTGTTCACTAATACCTGCCACCAGCAAATGGTGCTTAGACTAATATGTGACAGGTTTTAACATAACACAAATGTTCACCAATACCAATTTGGTCTAAATATTTAAGTTTAATTTATGCAATTTTCCAGGATCCATTCACATCCCTATCTTTTCATCAATCAAACCCCCAATTTTCCGCCAGCCTATCTCTCGTTTCCGCCTTTCCAAGTTTACAGACTAATGGTTATCATATAGTCAATATGATGATTTTAGTGGTAAAGTCATCTGCTGATGTGTGGATACTTAGGAGCTTGAAGAGGCACAACATGACAAACCCACCACCACAGGATTTCACAAGATAGCAGCAAAGACACTACAGGTTCTTCTTTTAGAATATGGGAGTGACAACTGACAAACAGTTCTTTTCAGAATATGCTTTAAACAATCCTGCATGCAATACCATAGCACTGTGAAAATTTGTCCAATAAAGCCATTTTTATTTATTTCCGCCCAAATTTGAAAAACGAGACAATCATATGTCAACAATTGCAGTTTTTTCGTAAGCCATTCGCACGAGAAATCACTGTGATCATTACAGCACATTACTGCATCAACACCCAGGTTCAAAAAATCAGTATCAGCATGAACATGCATGCTAAAATCACCTTATAAATGCTTGAACAAACAAGAAGCATTTGAAAAATGTTGGGCCCATTCGCCACTGCGAGCCACCGTTACATTGCCATTCACCAGGTGTCGCTACTGTCACACGCCAGCTATAGCTATAGTGCAGGCGGCGTGCGATGTCCACGACAACGACGACAACGCGTGACAGAGGGGACCGCTATGGCCCCATGGAATGGGCCCAATTAACTTGCAGCAGACATTCATATCCGTGTGAAAGAGCCTCAACAGGTGAATTGATAAGTCCACACACACACTTACACGCACACGTGGGCTTGATGAATCCAGACCAGTTTAACACTGGCTCACATTGTAAACATGATCTATCTAAGAAACTAAATGAACACACCAGGTAATTTCACAACTGCTCATTATTAATGCAACCAAAGTCAAGCTACAACATCATCATGCAATGAAGTAAAGTGTTCATCATTTAATGTCCGCAACACTACAGTCTGAAACTACTACGATGGTAATGTGCTAGTGATAGCTACATGAATGCTGTGTTCAGCAAGCTATCAACCTACAACAGACTGCATCAAGCCCCGATTAAATTACACCTTCTTGACTCATTTACTTAGCAAAGTAATCTCATCAAGACTGATAGTAATGATAGTGAATACATTCTGGAATTTAGGCACAGAGCAAAAAAAAGTATTCAAAAGTACCTAATCAAGTCTGTCTTATTTATTTATTTATTTATTATAAATTCGTAGACAGAGCACACATATGGATTTAATGTCCAAACTGCTGAGGATTACAGTCTACATTTCACAGTGCTGTTAACTATTTAATATGCACTGACTAATATCCTACTGATCATCCACATTTATCTATGTTTCTTTAAATTTTACCGGTAAAGTCACTGCTAAAATTGTTAAACAGAGAAAAGTGTAAACAATATGATATATGCATCAGTTTGTGATAATTAAGCACTGCAAAACTGCTCAACAATGCTTTGTAAGGGTACTGGAAGTATTAACATGTGCGTAAATGATGGGTAACAGTAGTTGAAGACTGTGCACAGACAGTAGAGTAGTTTACTAGATTGTGGTTTATCTCTCTGGATCAGTGAAATCTACAAATAGCTAAATCAAATTAATATGGTATATTATCTACACCGGCAGGATAAATGGACGGCTCCATTACATCAGCATTTTTAATCAACTGATTAGACCAGTATGCCAGCAGTTCTGGTAACAACCATCACCAGACCCCCTACCTACAGTTGAAAATGGAATGAAGAAAATTAACTTAGTTCTGTCTCCCTTTCCGCACATGCAGTAAACACTAGAGGTCGACTGAATTGCAGTTTCAGTATCAGCACCAAATGTGGTGAATTTTTCACTCTTGAACAATATTCGGTTTTGGCTGAATGGTATGTTAAACTTCTGGCTTGACTTTCGGATTAGGCCTCCATTGCAGGGTATAATTGGTAGCTGCCGAATGTAACTGCGGGTATAAACTTGACTCCACAATATGACAATATCATCGTCAGTTTGGCAGCTGCCACACGTCAGCCAATTATATCCGAGGAATCGTGGATTGAAGACGATTACATTCGCAAGCAGCTTCAGTCATAAACGTTGTTTATCAACTGATCTCAGATTTATGCTGATAAATAAAACATGAAAATATGCCAAAAAAACAGCTCTTTCCATCATATAACATTAAACTATTGAATTTTGATTACTGATACAAACATTCACTAACTTGATATTGTGATGAATGCTGTGTAATTGCTGTTTAATTTTGATCTGAAAAATAGCTGCTGTTGAACTGCCGGCTTTGTTTTTACTGGTGCAACGTGATGCTTGTTTGGCTAAGGTACTGCCTGTATAGTCTGTCACATGCCGGTATTGCATTGAAATGGCTGCATAAATTGAGCTGGTTTGTGGTAGAGACAGAGGCTTTCTTGACGGATCCTATGCTGTGTTACATAATGACATTGGGATGTCTTCAGAATTAAAGGTACTTCATTCTGGATTTAGAAAAATTTTGTCAGTACGTGGACTGTCGTAAGTTTCATCAACAGTCAACTGATGACTGTTTCAAGTTATCACACTTAGTATTCAGCTATATAGGCCTATGTCCAAGATGTAACAATGTACATTGTGTGGGTCTGACAGCTGAAACTTGCATGCAGGTATTGTAGACAACCATATTCAGTTTGGCTTTGGCTTACGCCGAATGTCAAGCCGTTATATTTGCCAAATATTTGGTTTAGACCAAGCAGACTATACTGATTCTGGCCATGAAGGTGAGAAGTGCACATTCAGTCGACCTCTAGTGAACACATGCTAATTGGCATTGGTGGCTGTCTTATTACTGACAAATATGCTACGATTTTTGTATACCATATACTTTAAAATTTTCATGTGTTCAAGTTGGGTAAATTTCTTAAATTAACTATCTGTTTTATCGACTTCAACTGATGCCACTGGACATAACATGGCAACTGACTGAAAATGACTAATATGATGTCAATGTTGTTTGTTCTGAATGGGTGCAAATATTACAGATTCTCAAGGGCAATGACAACCACTGAATACATCTTAGGTAAGTTCTGAATTTAAAATGTGAACTGTGAATCTTTCTGACTGCTAATAGGGCCCGTCAGTAAATAAAGAATATTTATCCCAGATACAGTTTTATTCGATATTTAGTGAACTTCCAGTGACGAGCAATACAGTTGTAATCATAACAGTTTGGGTGAAAGTTGCAAATTCTACAGGTTTCCCGCAAACAAAAGGACAAAGTGGGCCGAGTTATCCAAGTACTATTTATGCATGTTGTTTTGTAAGGTAATTTTCGATTATCGGAGACTAACCATAAAATGATAGGAAACATTGTGCATTGACGCCTGTACTAAGCTTACTGTATTTCATCGGAAACAGAAATAACATAGAGATATTCTTATATAACTGACGTGCCCTATTGTGCACTGTAAACTTACATAAGACATGTTCTGAGAACATTACTGTTTTGTCACCCAATCTCTGATGCATCCAATTTAATGTTCCGGTGGTTAATTTTGTATACCACAAAAAGATTAATACCAGCATTTTAAAAGGTAAATAAAAACGCACTATGTTACGAGAAAAATTTCTAATTTTTTTTAATCTCTTCCACACATCTATTCCTGGTGACACAGTTCTCTCAAACTTCACCCTTCTACTGCAAATTCCATTCAACATTTTAGCTCAATGAATCATCCATAAAATCAACCAATTTTTAAACCAAATCCAGTATTTCTTTTCCAGCGGTGGATGTAATAAGTCATCAGTACTCACTTTGCACACCAACAGATGGAAGGAAAGCCGAAGTGGCTTTATTGTTTAGTCGACTGTAAAAAATGCCATCTGCATGGACCGAGTGTTAATTTTTACTGGCCGTCTATAAAAAATAAATGCAAGTGACGCTAGATGTTTTATGCAAAGACATGTTTATATGAGAGTAGTGGCATTGTGTCACTTATGTTTTAGAATGGTGTTCATATAATCGTCGCGACATCAGTTATCATGCTCTGTCAAAATTTTCGATACACATTTACCAACCAAAGTTCTGGTATTGCACCAACATATAAAAATATTGTCACAATTTCACTTAACTGATGAAGGCAGTGAATATCAGATTAAACTGTACTACTTAATGTGTCTTAAAGCAGACATGTTCAAATGAAACTATATTTTATGGACAATAAATTATGTGTACTGCCTACATTTCCTTCAATATACTGTGTATTTAAACTAAAGTGATGCCTCAAACTGATGCCTACAACTAGAAACATTGCCATTGAGGCCCTAACTACCTATCAGCACTTAACTAAATAAAAGTGTGTCACAATATTCCGTTTGGTTTATAGCAAGCCAGAGTTCTCTTGCTGACTGAAGCGGCCAGCTACTTGAGTTTCTAGACATGAGACTGGATGCAGATGTACTCCGAAGATCATTCCTGATGTCCAGTTGAGCACCGATGTAGATCAGTCACCAACGATTATATCACAGAGCGTCGAGTCCATCAATGCCAACAAACAGCCGATAGTGGCATTACACGAAGTATTGCAATCAATCGTCCCATTGCCGATCATAATGGTTTTCACTCTACATCATACTTAATGATGAAGATGACAGCTACATGTCACGGCAGCAGCAGCAGCAGCAGCAGTATTGTGGATAAAATGTCAGCTGACCAATCAGCAAACTGTTACGACCGTATAACTGAAATGCATCTGACGACGAAACGCCACATACCAGCGCAATATTACAATGACGATGCTGAAACAAAAAATGTAGAGAAAAACACGGCCCAACATAACGACTGTCACAGCACCGGTGGCGACGCATATACAAAATGTCACACTGTGCCACGGAATGCAGCCGCTTAATCGCGGCAGCCGACAACATCACGCAATAACTCAACACGATGAGCAGCACTTACTTTCTACCAAGACTACGTTAGCAACGACGCCGATATAATGGAAAGATCCAGCTTCGTTCTACAATCCACACAGTAAGTAGCTCCACTAAAATGGCCATTTTATATGTGTGGGCAGGATGATCAGTGGCGTCAGTGAATTTGTTTCTGCAAGTCTTTCCGAGTCCACGCTCCAAAAAGGAAATGGCTCGAGCTACCAACACCAAACTTGGTAGACATACAGTGCACGGCAGTCGCTCGGCATGCATTGCTCCCAAGGTCAAAAGGTCAAGGTCACATGGTTATCAAATGCATTGCCGGCATGGACATGAATGTCCGTAGGACTGCCTAGGTTTTCTCTGTAGTTATGAAGACAACTGCACTGTTTTTTTTGCGAGTCCACAGTTACAACTCCGCCAGGATGTAAGTGAAGTCTTGATACAATCTCAAGCATAGTCTTACATCCAAATTTACCACTGTTACTTGATGTTAATACGACAGCTATCAAAGTGTAAACACATGTGAGTCTGTTAATAGTTGAATACCTTGGATGACTTAGGAGTGGAGTGTGGTTAATATAGGTAAAATACTTCACTACTACGATGACCAAACTAAAGTATTGATTTTCACTGAACTACACTACACGTCATCCCAATGTTTATTATCACGACTGTGGCTGCTGAATTCAGTGTGTAGTTTGAGAGCAGCAACAGTGTAATTTCAAAGCATCACAGCTATGCAACGTGACTACAGCCACAATCTAAACACGGCAATGATACTTCCAAAACATTCGATGAAAACAATAAAAAATCAAATAAACATACACATATTGAAAAGTCAGACTAACCTATCATATAGTGCTGCAAACTGTTGGGCACTTTCGGCATTCTGGAACAGAATAAATCCACGCCTCTCGTCCACATTCAACTGGACATTCTGTCAAACAGTCGCACAAAAATATGGGTAATTAAACATTAAACCCACACACAACGTATAAAGTTGCAGCAGCTAATTTCCAAGTAAACCTACATCAGCCGGCCATCCTGTCAATCCTCTTTCTGCATCCAGACAAGTATTTTTACCGGCCGGAAATCCTTCTACCTCACCCAACCAACAAGGTCAAACGTCAAAACACTAAGGTCCGGTTTTTCCACAGCAAATTAATCTCCCGTTAATTTAATCCAGCAGATACGGACGATCTAATTGACTAACTGCCGGTGGAAAAACGACATCTGAGTAAACTGATCATTATCTGCCGGATTTAATGCCGGATTAAATTAACGGGAGATTAATTTGCTGTGGAAAAACCGGACCTAAAAGCAACTCACAGCACTGATCATAATCGGCAAACAAGACTGGACGAAAGGAATGTTTGTGCCATATGGCGTTAGGTTTCTTCTTCTAAATTGCTCTCCAGTGATGCACAAAACGACGACGTTTCTCTGTTAACGTCTGACAGTTTGAGTACCAGCCCGTAGACCAAATTACACATGCACAATAACTGCACATTAATACATTCCTTAGTACTAGCCAGTAGACTGACAGAATGTCTTCTTAACTCGATCATCATCACGTGGCTTGTCCACTGTCCAACGGGCGTTGCCATTCCCACAAACACCCTTCATAGCTCATCAAGCACATTAATATAACTACTGCCTTTGCTAGGCAACTTCTTGTGTGCTCTGATAGCAATGGTTTGGTGACAAAAGGCATCCAAACTGTGAAAATTAGCCTGGAAATCATAAAGAGTTAAATATGACGACTACATGTGCACTGCACTTGCTCTACGAATGTATAATTTTTGCATTGAAGTACAGATACTTCAGCCAGTTCTACGACGATGACGAAAACAAACTGCTAGAGTAGTCGCAGTGACAGCGAATTGAGCACTGAGTGGATTTTTGACTAAGTAGGCTAAATGACGCACAAAATACCGCCACCAATAGACCAGAACGATTACCTGCTGAAGATAGCTACACTCATATATGTAAATACCACGTGTCACTGGCGCATAGAACGACTCACAGTTCAGCTGCGTTTGCCAGCTGGCAACCATATGTACCCGTCTCATATAGTTTTTTGGTTCCTTGGGCACATGCAAGTCTGCCCGCCCCCAAACGTTGTACAGCCTGCATCCATGGAGTGAATGTGTGCAATGCAGGCTGACCGCAGGTTGAAATAAACAATAAGCAGCGGCGAAGAGAAACGTTACCTGGACTGGTCCGACTTTCTGAGCGAGAAGAAAAAGACTGTGCTCGTTGGTGGCTGGTGAAAGGCCGTCGAGGGCAACAATGTTTGGCAGAACGGACGTTGCGTTGGATGTCGTCAGTCTCTGTGAACAGAACACAGCGGCAAGTCATACAGCCACAAAACCAGCAACAGTCGGTTCACACTCAGCAGTTTGATGGTTATCTCAATGTGAACCTGGACCAGCCAATTATCTATAACGTGGCAAACAGGATTCAATCTGCCACACTGTCACTGTCACGGACAACCATGTATCTGCTGGGTAAGTTAAGTAAGTAAATGGAATATAGCTGTTTGTAGAAACAGGCCTCACCACATAGGATTGATTGATTGAGGCCCGGCTGCAGCATCCATACTTAACTTAAGTAGTCTTTAAATCTCCATTGAAGTGAATGGAGATTTAAAGACTACTTAAATTAAGTACGGATGGTGCAACGCGAACTGAGTTAAGGTTTTATGTCCCTCTCGACACCAAATAAGTCATATTGGAGTCATTCTTCCCAGCCAATCTCTTAGCTTGTACTAATCACCACTACAGGAACGCACGTGCCATATGGGATCACACAGTGTAACCGGCCATCCAGCAGGCAACATTCCCACCTTTACCCCAGCCAATTAAGGCCGGTACTCAATTTATTGACCCCTGGAGATGCAACGCTGAATTGATCTAGTTGGCTTGGTTACATACTGAGATGGCTCGTACCATCTCAGTGCTAACCGGGCTCAATGTGTAAAGTAACTTCATGTGACAAATGACGCTACCGCTACACCAAGCCACCAACTGCTGGGGTGCCAACTGGAAAATACGACTGACTGATCCGTGCTCGGCAGCAATGCAGGTTGTCGCTATCACTGTTGCAAAGTGTTTTACTTTGTATAATTCGCACCTCACTTATCACACATAAGGTGAACAACAGTTTGTCAGAACTACTATTACCAGACGGCTACTAAAAGCTATATAAGTTGCAATTTATTAACTGCACATCAATCGCATGCAATATACGGTAAACAAAGACTAAAGGTAAGTAGTGAAAGAAAAGAAAAAAACGATACAGCACAGACTGTAGAATCGTGCGAAGAATCAGCCAGTAGACGACGTGTAACTCACTGATACCTGGTCACTGGAGTACTGACGGCGCAACATAATGGCCGCAATGCGACTCGGAGCCATCGACCGCCGTGGCACCGGCAACGAACTTCTGACATGTAGCTCCGGTGCCTCGGACATTGCAGTCGGTGCTCCCATCGACCTCCCGCCAGACGACAGATGTCGAGCCAGCGGAATCCCGACGGGCGATCTAGCGACAGGCGGATGCGATGCAGACGAGGGATTCTGGATCACCGTCGGCCGCGCTATGCCCGTGGGAGGTCTGGTGGGCCGAGTCCCAGTTGGCGTCGTCTGAGGTCTCGTGGCGACTGCCGGGCCACGAGGAGTCAGTGATGTCGGGCTAGTCACTGGCTGCTGTGCAGCAGTGGGAAGTCGTAGTCGAGGCCGAAACTTGAAATCTGACGCTGTCGGTGCGGACTGTGGTTGTACGGACGCCGCTGGACGACCTGCCACACACATACACACGGCAATACAGCAAGCAAGTCTCCTCTCTCAATATCGATAACTCCCTCTCTGTTTCACTCCCATATTAATACCCATCTAACTTCCACAAATCATTCCCACCATAGACTCTTCTGTTTCCTGACGACTGACTCCACAGGTTTCCGACCACTTCCGGTACTTCTGAGATTTTTTGATTTTAGTTTCTCAGATTATCTTTTTAGTTGATAGTACAGTGCAATAAGCTAACTGTATCAGCTTTTGTGCATCATATCATATAATCAAATCCGCTAACGGTTTCCATGAATTATTAATACTTTGCGAGTGCTTTCATGGCTGTTAGTTCCAACAAATTAATTGCATCATCATTGGCAAAACAAAGTCTTCGCAGACAACACCAGAAGCCGCAGTCACCTGGCACTCAAACGCTGCATGCGACATAGCCTGGACAATCCCACTTTCACACTGTGATCTATTTCTAGCAATATTCCACTACAAATATCAAGTTCATCATCACAGCTGTAGTCAACCTACTTGTTGTCCCAGACTGCTGCTGCTGCTGTTGTGGAAATGTAATCTCGTGGCGTCGTTCCTCAGCCTGCATCTGTCGTCTCATCTCCTTCCGTCTCAGTATCTGCTCTCTCAGCTTCTTCTGTGCCTCCAAGCCTGACTGCAGTTCAGCATCATATGCTGCCTCCTACACAACGTTCATCACCACAGACTCACTCACAACACACACGACTGGCTGAGTTAAGGTCTAACATCTCACTCAACACTACATTTGTCATATCGGAGACGCTCTTCCCAGCCAATCTCTCGACGATTACTGAGAAAAACAAAATTAAAGCCGGGAGAAAAAAACAATAACAATACAATCAACCTAAGCTAACATAAAACTAAATATATGACCATTAAATCAACTAAATACAAATCATCAAACAGAGAAAACCTGAACATAAAATACACTCTATGTGGGCACATTGTGGGGAAAAATCGGTGCTTTTTGAAGTAACCAGATGACACTATGCTCCCAAGGGCAGACTCATGATGCATCTCATGATTTGACAAGACACTTGTTCATTCTGCATTCTTTATACAGGCAGAACCTGTTACTGTAGTTTCTTACAGTTAAGTCTGCTTAATGGTAGGCCTAATTACTAGCTGCAAACATACTGTGTGATCACTGCGTCACAACAGCGACAATGATATCATTCTTAAGATATCTTATCTCTTTACAAAAAATGCACATGTGTACAGTCGCAGCAACATGAAGGTAAAGGTGGCAGTGAGTGACAAATGACGACAAAGTCAGGAGAAGACTGGGACAGCGCAAGACAAAATTCATACTAAGACTCACGACACTACATTGGTTTGGCCATGCATGAATGACAACAGTATATTTAACAAAGCAAGCTCACAAATATCAAGTGGAACAATTTCATGAGGGGGGGGAGGGACAAACATAGAGAAATGAGTTACAAATGACCAGAGAGTGTGGGAGGGGCATTCACCAACGGAGACGTGATCTGATGAGAGAACAAGCAGTAACAGTGGCGCAATGCATCATCCATCGACGTGGCGCTGATAAATCAAAGTCAACGTCAAAGAAAGCAGGACTGTCAATTTCCCAGCTACATAAAGCCATCAGTTCATTAGCTCTCCGCTGGACAACAGTCAACTCAAGACCACCACAGACTGTGGTCAATGCTTTATTTGGTGTGAACATATCTTTATCTCTCGGCTGATTCAATCGGTATGATGAAATCATACTGCCGGTAATGGATGCCACAACCACCCACTATAATTATATAATAAGCAGAATCTATGCTGCTTGCTGTGCTTTCATACTGTTTTCTGCTAATAATACTACTACTACTAATAATAATGCCGAATACACTGAATACTTGTTTACAAGTTAACTGTAACTAACATCCGAGATGGGACGCGGCGTTGGTCGAGCAGCAGAAGTGACGGCGGGAGTCATCTTCTGGATGCTGGGACCAGGCTGCTGCTGCTGCTGTTGCTGGATGGACCTGGTACCGAGCCGCTGAGATGCCGGTAATCTCTGTAGAGCTCCTGGCTGCTGTGGTGCTGCCAGCTGCTGCGTCGGCTGCGGTGACGGCACCATCTTCTGCTGCTGCTGCTGCTGCTGAATCACGTTCTGTCGCTGCAGAACGACAGTCGCCTTCGCCTTGGCCACTACTCTACGACTCGCAAGCATCCGCATC
>Ga0209782_1000739_pt1 | contig 15258 bp, 13 predicted proteins | sample WorMetmaBAHAMAS1_FD_187390 | JGI IMG/M metagenome (GOLD analysis project Ga0209782, IMG submission 187390) | Marine gutless worms symbiont microbial communities from Max Planck institute for Marine Microbiology, Germany - Inanidrilus... | ecosystem: Host-associated > Annelida > Digestive system...
ATCTGGGTATAGGCCAATATCGCCAACGTAAATCCAACAGTTGGAAGTAAGTTGGCAAATAGTAGGGTAAATGTTGGATAATCACATCGGGCCTCCGTTGGGCCATGACGTTGGTGAACGGTAAGGCCAACGTTGGTTCGTTGTTGGCTACCGATGTAGGCCCAACGTTGCCCCTACGAGCAGATTTGAGTTGGCCCTACGCTGGACGCCTGGCGTAGGTCCAACATAAAAATCATGGTCGGCCCTAACGTTGGGCCTTCAACAAATTGTTAACTGGGTAGGCTAGCTAGCTAAGTGAGTGGGCGGTGTTGATGTGGAGGTGAGTGAGTGTTGAATGTTGTATATGCACTGCACTGCAGCAGCGTGACGCTACAAGTCATCAGTTCACCGTGGATCACTGCTACACATCGGCTGCACTGCAGTCTCACGTAAGATATGCACGTTCATCACGCGTACGTTCACATTGTTAGGTTACATCGTGCACTGTTGGTGTGTGTGCATTGTCGACGTACCTACACGTGGCCGTGGAGCTAGCTAGCTATAGCCTAGTTCTAGTTCAACCGGTCAGCGTCTCAATTGATATCTCCGCTGATAGACTGCAGACTGGCACGTACACATAGAGTGCTGTAGCTAGCCCGGCCTAGGCTATATGCACTGGTCGATAGACAGCGGCAGGTAGCAAGGACGAGTTAGCTAACACGGCTAACAAGTCTGTCTGTCCGTCCGTCTGTCTGTCTGTCACACACAGGCGTCAGGTCAATCAATCATCGTCAGTGTCAGTCGGTGGAGCTAGCCTAGCTATAGCTTATAGGCTGCAGTGCACACACACACACACACACACGCACCTAACTCATTCAGTCCGACTGTCCGTCCGTCCGTCAGTCAGTCAGACACGTGTGCACTGTCTCCCCCCGACAGCACCGCCGCCGCCCGCCCACCCGCCGTCTCAACATCCACATCACCAACGGCAGTTTTGAAACATCAAGGTCAAGGTCACGTCACGTCTATACTGTCTACTGCATAACTAGGCATAATCACAGGCTAGCTCGCTTGCTGTAAACTTTAGTAGATATAATTGTATTCTAGTAAAACTTGCAGGCAGGCCCAAGTACAGTCCAACAACAACAACAACATGGCCCTGATGTGCTCGAGACGATATAGCCTATCTTTTCATCGGCGTCTGTGATTCAATATCGATTCAATCAATTTATTACAAAAGTTTAGAATGGTCGTTAATAATAAAATCACTTAGGCCCCTAAGATCGAACTACTGTCGGTGAGGTGAGGTGGAGTATAATGTCAGTGAAAGGGACATTGATTGGCAGATGGCAGAAGTACTGTGCTCACTGACTGAGAGTATACTGTCAGTGCAGGCTAACAGTTTGTCATTCAGAGAACTTGTGCTGTACTACTGGCTCAGAGAGAGCCGCTGCCGCTGTCGCCGCCGCCGCCGCCGCCGCCGCCGGGTTGATAGAGGTTGATACGAGCGAGCGAGCGAGGGTGATGATGACGGACAAACTTGCTGGAACAGAGACGAGTTAGAACGTGCGTGCGTGGTCGGCGACAGACTGGGTGGTGTAGGCCTAGTTGAGATGTTACGCCGTCGTTGATCAGTGTCGACACGACACGTGGACGTGGACGTGGACGTGGCGGTCTGTCGAACACACCACGTACGGCCAAGCTACATGTAGACGACTGCAACACGGCGCTGTCTGTCCACGAAGATGTTACGAGGATGTTGGCGTGTCCGGCGACTTCCCCGTCCAGCTTGCAACGCGCTTACCTGAATGGTCGGCCGGCGGTCTGCTGCCGTGTATAGTGCTGCCCGTTGTTGTTGTCCGTGTGTCGTGTCGTTCTCCAAATTCCACGAGCCCGACACGCACGACTTGTTGCAGTCAAGTCGCTAGCAACCTCGTAGCATCTTCAGTCCTTATCTCTGGTGGCATTGTAACGCGTTATGTACTTCCAGTTTGCAGTGCAGTAGAGTTAAGTTAGAGTGATAATGAGTGGCACTGACTGGCTAGCTGTGAGCATCACCAGCTACATGTAGCTAGCTAGCTCTGTGCCTTGGACGTGTTGAGCACGTCTGCAACCCACTGACTGCTGCTGCTGCTGCTGCTAGGTGTGTGACGAGTTGTCATCGGCCGTGCTGACTGCTGTCTGTTCTGGGTTCAACACGGCAGTCATTGCTCTAGGAGCGTCACACACTGGCAAGACCTTCACCATGATTGGTAATTCAGCGCTGGCTCACCATGACAACACCAGCACTGCCAGCTGTCAGTCTCTGCAGCCAACGGTAATGTCATCCCACGCCACTGCACTGCATCTCAGACACACACACACAGACACCTGCAGACATTGTGACTGTCGAACTTCTAATGACAACTTTCACAAAAGTCAGTAGAGATGCCTGGCATGGGTGTGCATGCCAACAGGACTGTATGCACATTTTTCTACTTTGAACTTCAAAGTTTGAAGTAGTTCACACAGTATTTCTCATTGTTTCTTAGTTCTTTCTCGCTTTATCTTTAGTATTTTTTATTTATAACATGTTTTGTTATATTTGAATGTCTGTTTCTATTTGTGAATTTGCAGTCACAGAGTAATAATTCGCTGATGATTCTGATGAATGCCGTGTGTCTGTCTGTGTGTATGTATGTGTGTGTGTGTTTATGTGCAGGTCGAGCACGGTGTCATACAAGTTGTCATTCAGGTGCGTTTTTCTTCACCCTCTGCTAGGTGTTAGTTAAATCTATCAGTTTATAAATGTCTAATGGCATGTTGAAGTGATGTGTTTGTGACGAGAACACAGAGCTGTTTATTTACCTGTAGTGTCAGGTGTGCCATGCATTGGTCAGTGACACTGGTCATTGACACTGGTCAGTCACATTGGTCAGTGACACTGGTCAGTGACACTGGTCATTGACACTGGTCAGTGACATTGGTCAGTGACACTGGTCAGTGGCACTGGTCAGTGACACTGGTGTGATCCATGTGAGTATGAGACATACAGTGAGCTTGTCGTGTGTTTGTAGAAGTTGTTACATCTTGCAGAAACTGACATGGCAACAATGTCAGCCATCTCACGCTGTCAACTCAGGTCTGATTGGACACATCTACAGTACTCTTTGTGGCTATAATAGTACGGTCTATGTTAGTCACATGACATCCCTGCTGTGGTCTGTTCCGATGATCTTGAGTGACCTTCAGGATCATTGCTTCTAGTTTCAAGTGTGAGTTTTTGTTCTGTTATGCGGCAGTTGACCCTCAGTTCATTACTGCTACAGAGAGTGATGTTTACAGTAGTCACGCAGTCACGTCACAAGAAAGTGAAACAGTTTGACTGACATTCAGCGTCACATGCAGGTCTATCTGCATCTCAATGAGTGTCCTGCTCTCATGACGTCTTGTTGATCTGTCTCTGTGTGACACTGTGTGTGGTGTAGTATTACTGTCTGTCTGTCTGTCTGTCTGTCTGTGTGTGTGTGTGTCTGTGTGTGCGTGGTGCAGTGTGTTTCACATCTGCATGTTTAGTGTGATGGAAGTTAGTGATGAGCACGTGACTGACTTGTTGTCACTTGGCTCGACACTACGACAACCACTACGAGTTATTGAACATCCACTCACTGGAACTCACGTACCAGGTACCACACACACACACACACACACACACACAGCTACGTGTAGCCTGTAGAGTGAGTGAGTGACCGGTGTCTAAGTGTTGTAAACAACAGTGTTGATGAACTAGATGAGACTGCAGCTGAAACAACAGTGAAACATCAGCTACGACACGTCAGCTGTCAGTGATTGTGTCTGTGAATGTGTCTATGAGTGTATCTAGGTGTGTGTGTGTGTGTGACTGTGTCTGTGTGTGTGTCTGTGAAGGTTTGTCTCGTCATGAGTTGTTGACATCATACAGCGGCCACGGCAGCGGTTGCCATGGTAATCAGATGAGTCAGTGCATGGAGTTGATGCGTCGTGGCTTGGCACGACATCATCTCGTTCACAATATCAACACTTCTAGCACGCAGACACACCAGGGACACCTCGTCATCACACTCACCTTCACTCAGGTGACTGACACACCTCACACCTCTCGTGTCAACACTACCAGCATGCAGACAGCAGTGCACACTGCAGTGTAGTTTAGTGTACTGTATAGTCCGCATGTTTTGATGCCTGTTAAGTCTGCCAGAATGTCTGTGAGAAAGTGTCAAATGGAGCGAGTGACATGTAGTTAGTTGTAGCAAAATGCCTCAGAACCAAGCAACACGAGTTAAGTATGTAAGTAAGTAAGTTTAATAAAACACACTTGCAGCTATACATGTAGTGAGGGCCCAGGGCAATCCCCCCTTATCCCGTCACTTCTCCACTTCCCCACTTTCTTCTCCATCTTTTAGTATCTTTTCCTTTTTTCCTTTCTTATTCATGCTTCATCTATCGTCTTGCTTTTTATCCCTTCACATTCTACCCCAATAGTCCCACTCCGTTTCCATGCCCGGATGTCGTAGGAGGCAACTGAACGTGGCTTTAGTTTTATTTGTGTTGATTTTGTGTTTAACAGTATGTTTAGTTAAGGATGCATAATTATTTGTGTTTATTTAGATTTATTTTTGTCTTGTGGTGTGAAGTTGTCTCTCCCTGTTATTGGCACTGGTGTAATAATTTAAATGAGTCTCTTAATGCCTTTCCCTTTTTGGGGGCTGCGAATAAAAAGGCGGCCAGGGTTGAGGTTAATATGTCGCTGGCCTTGCTATACTGGGTAGGGATAGCTCTCCACCCCTGACCTTTCGTCTCTGATATAGCCATATATTTGTGCTGAAAAGGGACGTTAAACACCAACAAACTATACATTTATAGCGGAATAAATGAATAAAATGCAATACATAATAAATTACCAGAGTTTGCAGTAGTATTGCTGTCATAGAGTATTGATAACAATCTATATATAGGCTGCTACAAAAGCCTTGTTGTCATGTGTTTGGTCTGGTGTAGGCCCGATTAAATGCCGGAGTTCCCAGCGAGATAACGAGAAAAGTTTACCTGGCTGATCTTGCTGGAAGGTATGCTATGCTTTATTACTCACATTAACTGCAGTCTACCTGAACAAAGTTAAAGGTAATCCAGTGGTTCATTCTGGACCACAACATTACTGATAATTTTTCTGCAAAGTCGTAAATATTTTGGCAGCTATCAGTACTTTCTGCCGGCCCACGGTTACCTTCCCAGCTGCGGAGTATGGCTGAAGTTTGTGTGATGATGCAGGCGTGAGTCGGTATATCCACTGAGATCAACTGCTGAAGCCAGAAGAAAAGCCGACAGCATCAACCGTAGCCTAGCAACGCTCAGTGACGTCATCACTCGGTTGGGTACGTCCGTCTCTATGATAGATTGTCTCTGATGGTGAATTATCGTCTACATGCACTAGAAACTCACTACACTGCCATGTTCACCAGGTGTGTATATATGATTACTATCATGAGAATAGCTTTTATAGAAGTATTGATATTTTAGCATATGTACTATTTGAGCTATGCTATTTGTCTAAAACTCCAAAAGCCTTAATTGGGCCTTGAATACAGCACAACATAATCGACGTAAATGAAATGTTGATTGGTGTAGATCATTAATGCAGTGGTGAGTGAGTGAGTGAGTGATGTGTACACGTGTATACAGCGGCGGCTCACAGCAGCAGCAGCAGCAGCAGCTGTGGTGGTGACGTGGTACGGTCAGTCTATGTGCCGTACAGTGACAGCGCATTAACCACTTTACTCAAGCACTGCTTCGGCCTCAACTGCTCCACTACCCTGCTCGCTAGTCAGTATACTGCCATTGTCTCTGTCTGTCTGTCTGTCTGTCTGTCATGTCGAGCCTTGTATGAGTAAAGTGGAAAGTAGTAAGTTGCAGAAATGGTTAGTTGTGAAAGAAAAACATGAAAATAGAGCCGCGACTTCGTGTTTTACTCGTATTTGAAGTGGAACATGAATGAAGATCATTAAAAACAAAGCATTTCTGATTAGAGAAATATGTTATTTGCTGCCATGCCACCTTGATTGGATGGAGACGAGGTAATGTTGATGGGAAAGTGGCAACCAAGAACATGATAATTGTCGTATAGAGTTGCTGATGTGCATCACAGTCTGAAGCAACGAGATGAACTCACTGATTACAGACGATGATTTGAACACAACCATAATATGACGACCAAACAGTCATATTAGCAGTCCCTCTGTCTGTCTGTCTGTCTGTCTGTCTAAACTATCAGTCAGTTGTGATCCTATCTCTGCTCCAGCAGACAACATAGAGCTGTGATGTTCATCTGCAGGTTAAGAGTGAAGATTATCAGAACTGTTCTATGTTGTGTTGTGTACAACAGTTGTGCGCAGTGAGAAACACACACATGCCAGCAGTTATTATAGTTGAATTTTCATTTAGTTTTATGTTTCTTTTAGTGTTTTTAGCCTATATTTGTAGTTTTTATGGTATCAGATTAAGTATTTATGCATTTTTGTTCCTTCCTTTTGTTGTGTTTTTTGCATAGCAGCAGCAAAGAGATTGGCTGATAACATAGTACGATGTAAACATAAAGAGTGTCATTGAAATGCCGTGTGTGTGTCCAAGTGAGACACAAACCTTGACACCATCAGATGTGACGTGACGTGTGATGTTAGCAATCAGCGCCGGTGAATGTGACGTGGTCGACACACTCAACACTCTGAGACTTGTCAATGCAGCGAGACGCATCGTCAACAAACCACGACCAATCACCGAGGTCTCACTGCGGCCGCCAGTTATCATCAATGCTCACTCTCCACTGTTGCCAATTTATTGTACCACAAGTTGCACAATTGAATCCATGACAAATCACACTAATGAGTTTTGTTTCACTGTAGCTGACGTACACAAGGGTTTAGTGCAGTTCTGTCATTGAGTTCACCACCTGCAGTGAGTGAGTGTGGCTGTTGTTAAGACATTTGGGGATAGAAATCTTGAGTATTTTATTGCTTTATTATCCTACGAAGTCTTATATTATTTGATATCATTCATCTTTTCATCTCTTTTTATCCATCATCAGTAGAACATGATTTAGCCTTCTAGCAATAAAAATGTTTAAAATGCTGATAAATAAATAAAAAAGTAAAGCAGCTTATTAAATATTTGACTGATGCTATACACACGGCCAGCTGTGTGTATAGTCAAAATGCGTATAAATGCTTGTCATTGTGTGGCCAGATAGCGACTAACACGTTTAATTTGCCACTACTGTACCTAACACTAACCCTTACCCTTACCCTTACCCTAACCCTACTTAATCTTACCCTAACCTTACCTTAACCCTAAAACTCTAACTATAGGGCCAGCCATGTCTATATAGACACTTTGTAAATATTGTTGTTATCAACTCAGTAGTAATATTTAGCAATGTTGAGTGCAGAGTAGTTATGATGACAATGTAGGACGCAGCGGTTGTGAGAATTAGAGAACTGTCGGAGCAAAACAGACGACTTCAAGTGACGAGCCTTGGAGAAAGCAGCGAGGTAACCTTTGTCTGTCCTGCCAAAATAAACACTATTAAATTCATTTCACTCCAGCTACTTCACAAATATCTTTTTTTGGTAGGAAGTTGGTGTTGCTATATAACACGTGTTAGTGGGTGGCTGTTGGTTTGTTGTTAAAATGACTACAGGCTCACCTGGCTCATATTGGGTAAGGCAGGTGACAAAGACCGCAAGGATTCATGGCGGAAAGTTAGAACGTCTTAGTACCGGTATAAAAGAACAGATAGGTTTTGCCAACAATTGACACTAGAGGTCATGCCATGTGCATGAACATACCTCGTGCATGCGCGTGTTTACAGATGTGTCGACAGCGGACGTTTGTTGGTCTGAAGCAGTTTGTTGAAGCACGACAGAAACTCAAACAGAATGACGAGCAGGTGAGACTCAGCAGCAGCAGCAGCAGCAGCATCCGTGCTTCATTTATCACTGCATCTTATGTCAGCATAACCTTGATTCTCTTTTCACTGGCACTGTATAAGTCGATTACTTACTTACTTACTTAATACTAGCTTAGCCCCACGTTATTACGACCGCAACTGACCATCGATGAACTACACTGACCCTTTCTGTTAGCCCGGCACACAGCTGTAGAAATACATGTAGCTAGCTAACGGCACTTGTCAGTTGAATGGTTTGTGAGTGTTTATGAGCATTGCACCTACAACAATACCGTTTACCAGCTGATATAATGTGCACAGATTGTTTGGACGTTTTGTCTTTTGTAGATCCGAAATTTGACCAACAAGTGGATCGACAAGTGGGCAGCGCTTATTGGATCAGTAGTAAGATTCACGTTAAAGTCTAGTATTTTAGCATATGAAATGCTGGGTAAGTTTACTGAATCATTCAAAATTTATTGCTTGTTCAGCAACAGTATTAACAGCATCTAGACGACTGACTGCACACCTCTGATTTGGATAAATGATAAAAACTGCGGTTTATCCACTGTATTCTGATAACGGCAACTATATGTCCACGTGATGGACGGTGGGTAATATCACCATTTTATGATTTTTGTAGTTTTTGATGCGTGGCTGTTAACACAGTGGATAAACTGTAGTTTTTATCATTTACATTGGCTGTTTTATAGCACTCAAACTACGGAGGGCTGTTATATATCAGCACACTAAAATTATGCTGAAATCAGTGCAAACGTTTTGGAAATATTATGATTTTTCTAATTTTATATATGGCAATTAGCCACCATGTTTAATTTTTAAAAGGGCAAAATTTTATTTCAAGAGTGGGTCCATCCATCACGGAGATATTGCAATTTTTCAATTTCTCAATGGCTGTCGCCGCCATCTTGGATCTTTGAATTCATAAAATTTTATTGGCTGACGAGATCCAGAGGACCGAGATACATCACTGTACCAAATTTAGTAAAATTGGTCAATTCTCTGTGAAGGTATTGCAATTTTTCAAGATGGCGGCCGTCCACCATCTTGGATTTCTTTGGGGCATATTTGTACCACCAACAGCGAGTACTCAATGGTCTTTATCACTGTGCAAAACTTGGTTGTGAGTAATTTTGATAATATGAACGTTTCAATATTTGGCACATTTGGCTGGAAAACACCTATTCACGCCTCCAAAATATTGGGGTTTATAGGCTGTTTGATTTCATAAATGGGCTGCAATATCAACAAAAGCCAAAAAGGCACACCTTTGTGTGAGTCAGTGTCATTTCAGCCATCTAGTGTGAAAATCTGGCGAGCGGTCTGACCTGTAGGTTAGTCACTTAAAAAGGGGGGTATAAATAAAAATTTTGGGTTATATTTTACTTATTTACCCAGAAGCCGCAATGGTGGGATTTCCATCGAATTTTGCACAGCTGACCTGTGGACTTAATCACTTGTGACAAATTTTTTGGCAATCAGTTAAGGGAAGTTGATTCTTGTGGGGGGTCAACAATGGAGGGTTCCTATTGACTAAGGTCCGTTTTTTTTCACAGCAAATTAATCTCCCGTTAATTTAATCCGGCATTAAATCCGGCAGATAATGATCAATTTACTCAGATGTCATTTTTCCACCGGCAGTTCGTCAATTAAATCGTCCTAAACGGACCATTTAATTGACGAACTGCCGGTGGAAAAACGACATCTGAGTAAATTGATCATTATCTGCCAGATTTAATGCCGGATTAAATTAACGGGAGATTAATTTGCTGTGGAAAAACTGGACCTAAGCCAATGGCTGTTAACAGTCTTCTGATGTGACATGCGTAGCAAGTGATATCTATGTCCGCCATATTTCACTGAGCACCAGACATCGTGAAGACCATATTTCTGAGTGGAATACAAACTTCGATAGGGATCACGAAATAATTTCACATGACCTCTTTTAACAATGCAATATAATCCAAACAAAAAAAATGCACCTCTTTAAAGACCAACTTCTATTTCTGTTTTCATTGACCACTATGTACTATATATACTAGATTGTTTAATTTATCCTCTATATGGAATTTTGCATTGTTCAGTAGAAAAATGTACGGTAACTACAAATACAAACTGCCAAAATTGAAATTTGCACATCTCTGAAATCAGTAATACACGTCTTTTAGTATTAACATTACTGTATTTTGAGGTTGGATGTTCTGTTTCTGATATACAGAGTGTATCAGATAATACATTTAAAAATTACAATAAATTTAATAATTACAGTGTATGACATAGTTCATGGAATTATATCGTTTAACTTTAAGCCTCCTGTGCTGTTTTGTTGACAGTAAGAAAGTGTAACAAATTTTTTGGAAGTGAAAATTATACTATAAATGAAAAGGAGTGGAAGAACTGGTGTATTAGGTGATGTTGGTTATGTCAAGGGCAAAGATGCAGAGATTATTCACAAATGGAAAGAGTTTGAAAGGTCGTTTGGCATATCGGCAACAGACTCGGCTTTCGGCTCCGACATGGAGTGAGTACATGCTGGCGAGCTGTGTTCATTGTGACTGACTTGTGTGTTGTTGACGGATCACAATGCTAGTCTGCAGAATGCGTTTGTCATTAGTAAACATCCGTGAGCCAGTTTACGTTCGTTGCTGTATCTATTGAGGTATCTACAGGTAGGTGTACCTGTATTGGCACTGCTGCTGCTCGTCGACTATGACATCAGATATGTTGTTGTGTATTGCAGAGTGGAACATGATTCAAGGTCACTCGTTGATGAACGTCAAGGTCACAAGGTCGAAGCAAGGTCAGTTGGCAGTCTAAAGTCGTGAGCGATAGAGAAGCATTTAGCAGCAGTACTGTACTACAGACGTCGTATAACAGTCGTCTAGTCAGTCTACAGATGGCTGTAGTGTGTCTGTCTGTCTGTCTGTCTGTCTGTCACAGTTGCAGGTGCTGATGGTGCTGATGCTTGTAGAACGTCGGAGATGGAGAGTCATTCAGTGATTGATGGCCGTGTTGGTGATGGTGTCGGTGATGGTCATCATGGCCTGGCTGTCGGTGTCGGTGATGATGGTACGGAGGCAGAGAGGAGACTGACCAATGAGCGTGCAGTCACATACCGCACGGAATGCAAGGTACAGTGCTATCACTAGTGACCAGTGTCACTCTGTCTCACTCACCGCCTGTAATACATCACAACATCTACCCAAGCACGTAAACAGAGAATTTCTCACGATTATTGAGTGTTGACGTGTGCAGGTGAAACTCCAGCCGGACACACACCACGTGACCGCTGACGTCATCAAGGACGTCAGAGCGAAGCTCCGCCCACTGGTCGGCGGCCATGTTGATGACGTCACACAGGTGGACATGCTGGAGCGTGACAAAGTGAATGCACGGGCTAGTCGACTGGACAGACGTCAGCTGCGCAGGTAACACTGCACTGTAGCAACAGTCGTCCGTATATCTGTCTGTCTGTCTGTCACACTGACCTAGGCCTGGGCGTGTGTGTGTGTGACAGATGCAGTGCTATGATCAGCTCATTGCACTTTTTTCAGCTACGTAGCGTAGGTGAAGTAATTTGATATTAACGAGCCACAATCACGCCAAGCGCCATCATGGCCTCACAATCGCGCAGAGCGATCGTGAGGCCATGATGGTGCTTGGCGCGATCATGGCCTCACAATCACGCTTTGCACTCGTGATGCACACAGACTGTCTGATTATTATAATATACATTGCATGGATGTTAATGCCATTTTACATTCAATGTGAACGTTATGTATTGTTGCAGACGTGACTCACAGCGCATGACGTCACGGCGTCACGTGACAGCTGGTGCGATGTCTGTGATTGGCTGTGCACACGGTGATGGTACTGGTCGACGTCACTCACTGCACAGCTCATCAACACGACCAGTCACAGCTGCAGCAGCATTTTCATCTTCATCATCATCAGCAGCAGCAGCCGCAGCAGCAGCAGCAGCAGCTGAGACTGGGGCTGCCACTACCAGCTTCAGTGATCAGCAGATCAATGACAACAGGTGGGTGTTGACTGATTGAACCACATTGAATTTAAACCACTAACTTACTCTACGTTGAGCCCAGTTAAGTTTAAATTCCATGGGACCGACACCGACAGCGACGCTGACACGGACATCCTCGCCGACTTCTGCGCGAGGATCCTCGCGCGGAAGTTGGCGTGTCCGGCGACTTCCCCGTTCAGTTTGCCACGAGCCGGACACGCACGACGATCCTCGCCGACTTGTCCGCCGACTCGACCGACACGCACACTTTTCCTCGCGAGAATCGAAAGTATATCACCTTGGCATGTAACCAGCCAGCCAGCTAGCTCAACTCAGCTTTGCATCCCTCTGAGTTTGCTAGATTGAGTACCAGCTTTAACTGGCTGGGGTAAATGTCACCTCTATGGTATGGCAGGTAACACTGTGTGCTGGCTTGTGAGTTCCCGTAGCAGCCAGCAAGGCATGCTGCAAACTGCTGTCCTTTGTTTACTTTATTTTACTTTACATCAATTACTTCTCACTCATAATGTACATACTCTTGTTTTCTGTGTATACAGATGGATAAAAGAAAATAGGCACAATTTCAACAATTGGTGATGTTTCAAATGTTTGTAATAAACTACCATAGCATGAGGTTCAGAAAGCCTTGTCAATCAGTCTATTCTGTAAACGCTCTGTGCAAATACTTGCAAGACAGACAGCAGATTGCTGTCGGTCAGGTCTGAGAAATCAGCCGTGTTCAAGCGTACCTCAAGACTTGCATTCTTGCATGAGCGATGCTTTGATTTGCACTGGTTGCCTGTTAGCTGTCGTGTCACTTTTAAACTCTGCTTGATCACCTGAAAAACACATCACACTGCCCAACCTCCTTACCTGTCTGAACTAATCACCCACTACCTTCCACCCACAGTCTTGTGTTCTTCCAACTCAAATCTTCTGGCCAGACCTTCCGGCATTACTATTAATTTTTCCTCTTGAGCATTCTCTGTTTCTGCACCAACAACTTGGAACTCACTGCTTGCATATATCGCTGTCTTAAAATATTATCCACCTTCACAGGTCAACTGAAGTCTGTCTCACCTATTCCAGTCTGCTTTTACCGTCTGATCACGTACCTGTGACAGCATCTCAGATTCGTTTTCACGATTTTGGCGCTATACAGATTTGTAAGTATGTATGTATGTACATGTATGTATGGCAATGATGATTGATCAATGATTCGGCAAGTGTGAGTACAAAATATCTCATTGTTGCAGTAGAATGCTGCTAACGTAAAGTAATTGCTCGCTGAATTCTGTCATCGTCAGTCTAATATAAACTGATGCAGTGCATATGTAGGCTAAATAGTTGAGGTAAACGATTGTTTGTTCTGTATGTGCAGCTTGTGGCTGATACAGGTGTGTTGTGGTTTGTTGTGACGATGTTCAGTGGACAGGTAGATCAGCTGTTCAGTCACCTGTCTCAGCAACTTGTCCAGGTGCGTTCCTCGCTGTCTGACGTCATACAGCACAAGTACGACTACTACACGTCATCAGTGTCGGCTGATGACGTCACCGTTCAACTTGTTGACAACATTGCACGTCAGTTGACTGCACTGCGAGCCGTCATTGACTACACACACAAGGTATCTGTCCACCGTTCACGTAGCGTTTCATGTCACATTCACACTTACCAACACAAAATATGTCATTTCACAACATTGTTTGTGGTCAGTCTCGTGCCTAGTATGTTTTGACGTCCACACTAGAAGATGCAACAGTTTGACATTTGTAATGAATGACTTGCACAAACAGACTTCAATCAATGCTACACGTGGCTTAATTTCATCTAGTACAAGTTTTCTGTGAATGAAGATCAGTTTTGAGCCAGCATGCTACGTACGGCTCTCGGATACATTCACATTGACTACAAAACTGTTTCTATTTCATGGAATTTCTGTACATTGTGGAAAATAAACACAACAATGGTTGCGTCATGTTGCTGTGGTGGCAGCTAGTCGACGAGCCTGCACCGGTGTCGGGTGGCCGGTCACGTGACGGGTCACGTGATGCGATAGAGCAGTACCGTCGTGTGGTGACGTCAGCAAGTCAGTTTGTCGCTGTTCATCGGCGACTGAGAGCGATTGACGAGCGACTGCTGCTGCACAGGCGCCGCTGTCATGACGACGACGACACAAGGTCACGTGACTACACGGACCTGGTGAGTCAACTGGACGATGTCGACAGTCTGCTGGCTTCACTTGATGATGAAACTCCACTTGAACGACAAGCTCTACCTGTACTACAGGTAACTCACTCACCTGTGTGTCTGTCCTCCTTTGACATACTCGTATGTGAGTGATAGTATCAACTCATCTTAGTGACTGTAGACCTACAGCTCAATTGACACTGCCATTGACACTTTGTGTCCAGTTGACAAAGAGAATTACAGAATGTAGCCAAGTGTATGTGTACATGATGCAATCATTGTCGTCACCAGTTGATCGGCGTATCAGTGTGATTGGTCGTGCTGATGATTGCCTTGTGTACTCACCCAGTTACAATCACTGATCATCGGACGTTCATTCTATTGTCATACGTTCTAGAGACACACACACACACACGTCTTTTCACAAAGACAACCGTTCACTGACTGTTGAACTGTCGACGTAGCACATTTGATAGCGACATTTGTGATCGTCACTGAACCAAACTTTTCTTCTTATTATTTTCTTTCTATTTCTGGTGCTGTGCAGTAGAGTAGATCTGTTGCACATCGTAGTGAGTGGTGTTGATGCGTGTGTAGATTGAGACAAGCATCATGCGACAGAGACTGGTGCATGAATTACGTGAGGCTTGGCACCAGCTGCTGCACTGGCAGATGCCGTCAGTAGACCAGCTACGATCACAGGCGTACAGTGACCGACCTCCTACCACCACTCTCCACCTTACTGCGTGCCTCAATCACCCTCAACAACACACTGGTGGTGGAGGTCTCAGTGACCCTCAACAACACACTGGTGGTGGAGGTCTCAGTGACCGTCAACAACACACTGGTGGTGGAGGCGGCGGGCTACACCGGCGCAGTGCTAGTGCGAGTGCGGTGGCGAGCGCGTCGTCCAAGCTCGGCACACTGAGCAGTGATGTGTCTCGGTTGTGTGAACGACTCATGAGTCGGTTTGTGAAACGAGTCACTCGTGATGTATCTACACGCGTGCATGTCACCGATACACAACACTCGCGTACTGCTTCCATCACTTCCACACCGACCACAATACATCGCTCTTCTACTCTCTCAACCC
>Ga0209782_1000740_pt1 | contig 15257 bp, 8 predicted proteins | sample WorMetmaBAHAMAS1_FD_187390 | JGI IMG/M metagenome (GOLD analysis project Ga0209782, IMG submission 187390) | Marine gutless worms symbiont microbial communities from Max Planck institute for Marine Microbiology, Germany - Inanidrilus... | ecosystem: Host-associated > Annelida > Digestive system >...
GTCAGCGCATGCGTGACTAGCAGCAGCGTTGCAATTGGCTGAGCTATTTATAGATCCTCTTTCAGAAGTTCGCACAGCCAATAGGAATGGCCGTTACATACCGATCTGCTAATCAATGCTTAAATCTCTACTTAGCTAATCTGTTCTTATTTTTTGCTGGTGCAACGCTTCTAACTTAAGTGAAGATTTAATTGGCGATTTAATGGCTGCTTAAAGTTAAGTGGCCATTAGCTAAGTGACGATTTAAGTATGGATGGTGCAACCGGCCCTAAGCTGTGTTTTTATTTGCAACATTGTTGAGGACTGTCAGGCTGCAGTCGTAAACCACTGAGGAAATGAGAATGTGTAACGTTGAGTCCGCATGCAATTGAACAGTTTTATCCCTGTCATTTACTCTTGTTGTTGCTATTGCTGCATTCAGTTTGATTTTAATTCAGTATTATTTCCAGCTTAATCTAATGCTGGCAAAATCCCCCCGCCACAAAAATTGGATCCACTTGAAATAATTTCACCGGGTTATTCGGAGTTTAAAAAGGCAAAATGTTGGTAGCATGAAAACTCCAAAATGTTTATTGCTGGCTGTTCGATTATTTAAATGTTTAGTTATATTGATGATATTTAGTATAGCCCGACATTTTATTGAGATTTGTTAGCATTTTATTTGCGATCTTTTGTTTTTAACATGTTTTAGCTTAAAGCTCGATTTCATTTTGATTATAAATGCCACACCATAGTGGCCATCTCTATTTGTCTTTCATGTTATCTGTTGATGTTTATTGAAGACGTTCTGTTGCCTTGCAAATTGAAATGTTTTTTTTTTCATTTTGTAGTCTTGTTTCCCGTTTTCGTCATTTCATTGCCTGAAATATTGCTGTGTGATTTTGAAGAAAAATAATGATTCTGCGTGATTGGATTCAGACATCTGAATCATTTCTTAATTTAAATTTGGTGGGACCCAGCCCAGTGTGTCCACGACGCCTCCCTGGACAACACTGACTGAACCTGGGCTGCACATTAAGAATAAAATAAAAAATTAATTAATTAAATTAAATAAATAAATATAAATATAAAACCTAAAAATCTAAATTCAATAAAGCTGCTACTCGACCGTTATAAAGGACAGACCTCCGTGTGGCAGAACTGCTAGTCAGAACAGAACTAGAGTTTCACGTGCCGTTTATAAATAAATAATAATGATTTATTTGGTATGGCTGCGACATGCTGGATTGATACAATATAGAAATAAAAATAGCATGTAACATAATGTCAAATAGAACTAGACATAATGTCAATAATCATTTATGATTGACAGGTATTACTGTGTACAATTTATGAAGGAAATTACAGGACATCAGTTGTTTAAATGTCACATTATTTCCTGTTGGTGAAAACACATGTAGCTGGTGATGGAACACAGTTTGCGTGTTAAAGACCATCAAGTGAATACATAACATCTAAACCATCCCAGTTTACACAGTGTGCGCTCAGCGATCCACGATTGCTTCCATTGATAATCTGGGAAGTTGGAATTTAATCATTTCCTGAATTGACTTGAATGGAAATCAGCCAGCGGTAGTTTCAGGCCACAGAAACTTAGGCAGTTGCGCAGTTTTTTTTAGGTTTATACTGAGTAGTAGTCGTTGTTTTACATTTTAATACCGGTGTTCTCATGTTGAAATGTGTCGTGTTGATTTTTTAGAAGATGCTCTGGGCCGTGTTGCGCAGTGTTCTTTCAAGTTACTGAACAGTTTGTGGTTATTCGTGTTTACTTGTTCTCATTCAAACAGCGTATACATGCTGCTGTTGCATTAAATTCATGGTTAACTGTAGGCAGCAGCTAGAGTTGTACCTTTTTAAATGTTTTGAATGGTTTTTGCAAGTTCTTGTGTAAACAGTATTCAGCAGGGATGTGCATGTGTACACAACAGATATCATTTTAGTGCTTATAATTTAACAAACAAATATGGTAGCAGTGACCCAATTTGGTGTTTATCTGTTAAAAATCACCCAAAATGGTAGACAACACAACGAGATATTTTTGCAAGTTGTTGCAAACTTAAGTGATACTTAGATGAAATGTTAGTCTGACTGAGAATTACAGGTGCCTGCAGTTTTCATACTGGCTGCCATATAGCGTGTAAATATTTAGTAAATATTTGCAAGTTTGGTGTACATGTTTGCTAAATTAAATGATAGGCTCATCCCTAGCTTCTTCTGGAATGCTAAGACTTTGTGTCATTTATGGGGTATTTGATTAAGTGTATAATGTCGTCGGATCCATTATGACAGCGGTTTGAGATTCAGTGAAAAAGTCCATTTACAAATCTGAAACTGGTTTCGGATTTGCTGAAACCTTCCGTATAACATCACTGCTGTTTGTTTACGTTGGATTACGTCGTTTACTGTTAAAAGTCCATTCAGTTTGCCAAGTGAAACTGGTTTCAGTCTGAATCTGAAAGCAGTTTTGCTAATCAAATGCCCCGTTACAGTACAAGTTCCGTAGTCACTGATATGTTAAGAACAGAAATGTCAGTTCTGAAGGCGAATGTTTTTTTTTTAAATCTCAGTATTTTATCCTTGAGCTGGTCTTGAAGCCTGTCTCGATGACAGTTCTTGATGAACCCATTGATATTATAGTATTCTTATATTTGTTCATAATACATTCAGTTCTTTTTGGGGGTTGTTAGCAATACCAATAAACAGTAATTTTTTTCTAGTAATTTGTGGAAAAAACATCACAAAACTTATTGCAGTACAGTATACAAAACATATTGCACTTTTTGTTGTCTGCAAAATGTACCATCAGCGTTGACAATCATTATTAAGTTCGGTGTTCATTGCTGTCCTGCAAAGGCTGCAATGTTTGTCTTGTAAAAATTCACAAGATGTCAAAATTCATATTACACATACTAATGAGAAGCAGCAGTGCCATTGTTTCAAAATGTTCTGCATTTTTTCAGTAACTCATGGAAAATGATATATTGCATGAGAACATGTCCAGAAAAAGAGTTTTGCAATACAACATGTGCAGTAATTAACAAAAAAGTATTGCATTATCTACAGTATTGACAACCCTGCTTGTTGTGAGTTTATGTCATAACAAATTGTATGCTTGAAGTTGAAAACTGCAGCTAATGATATATATATATATAATTGAGTGACGTTACTGGTGCCTTTGACAATGGTTGAGAAACGTGGCAGCATGCACCATTATGTAGTATATTTTCAGGTTTTCAACACTTTTCTCGTTTCTTGTTTGTTTTCTGGTTGTTTTTGGACTTGCAACAATTCTGTCTGCATTTTGGTGCTTTTTGGGTGATTAAAATACTTTAATGTAGAGATTTGTTGCAGTTGAAAGACTGTCAACATTTTGCCAGCACTATAAACACCTTAAAGGCGCGATATGACCTAAATTGTGTTAAAAGCGCCGGCCGTTAAACCCCAACCAACCAACGAACCTATAAATCCTACGTGAATTATTGAGCACTACTTTGCACATGGCATATTTAAACATGAATGCATTGCATATCTTTTCAGTCCGTCACGTGATGCAGTGTCGCAACACATTGATGCTGTGTTAACTGCCATGTCAAGTTAATGAAATATTAGGAACTGAATTGTATCAAACTTGGACTGTGTGGCTGTGAAGTGACTCAGTTGGCCGTGGCTGTGATCGACCGATCAGAAAGCAGTACGTAGTGTATCTCACATGAAAGCCAAAAGTGAATTTAGTCACGACCAGGCTTGTAACATGGCAAATAAGCCTCTGTTCTGATTGGTCGCAGCCACGGCAAACTGGGTCGCTTCACAGCCACTTTGAAAGTGGACAGGTTGGTTGAGGCAGAAGACCGCTCCCTTTCCGACCTCGACAACATTGGCTGCGTTTCTTTTATTCCAGGCTAGATTAATCTAGTCCAAGACGGACGACTTAGAATGGATTAATATGTCCAAGCATAAAAGAACGACACAGCATTGCAGATATATAATTAAAATGCCCATTTACTACAATCATCTACCTTTAACTAAATACGGAAGACAATTATCCAAAACACTTATATAAAAGCATCAGGTAACCTGACAAAATACACTACAAATACATAGCATACTTTTTATCGGAATTATGCATCTATCGTTTTGGTGCCCAAAATTTAAATACACCAGCTGTAATATCTGACGAAAATCCCAGCAGTCCGAGTAGTCCCGTCTGGTAAGTTTCTTATTAAAGAACGCAGACTGGATCACTCGGACGTGATAAAAGAATGGCTGCGTTTTTTTAAATTCCAGGGTAGATAATTCTAGTATGAGTAGAGACGACTTAGACTGGAGTAATCTGTCCCATCATAAAAGAACGCCACGGTGTTGTAGCTATATAATTAGCATGCCTATTTACTGTTATCACACATCTTTAACTAAACGTGGAAGACTATTATCCAAAACAGTTATATACAGTAAAAGCATTAGTTACTGAGTTATCCTGAACAAAATACACTGCAAATACAGTCTTTTAATCAGAATTACCATCTATCGTTTTGTCGCCAAAAATGTAAACACACCGGCGTAGCTACTCTCACGCTGTCCAGCTAAAACCTCCGACGAAAATCTGAGAAGTCCGAGCAATCCCGTCTGATATTAAAGAACGCAGAGTGGATCGCTCGGACGTAGTATAAGAACGACACAGTACCTGGGCGGATCGCTCTAGAGCGGTCTGACGCAATAAAAAACGCAGCCAATATGAATATTGTTAACGTTAATAAAAGATTGAGAAAACGAAATATCAGTGCGACGCTGATGGGACTAGCATTCAGTGAATGCTAGTCCCAACAGCGTCGCACTGATCAGGTCATTTCCGGTGGCTCGTTCGGAACGCGCTTCTCTTGCTGTTTTCCGCCGAGTGCTGAAGCCCTTTCTGTTCCGGTCGTCGTTTCCTGGTGCGATCTGGCAATGAACTGTGGTTTTTGGTCGGCTTCATGGGTTCTACGTGCGTCGTCTGAGAAATATCGTAGCGCAGTAAAGATATTGTCACTAGGTGTGACGTGTAAATGTAAAACCCAGCACAAGAAACTCGGCAGACGCTGAGATAGCGCGACATGCGAGTCGGTGAATGCACTATTTTCAAACTGCGCCAAGTGCAAAACTCCGCAGTTGTCCATGCCCAACTGGTCTTCCAGACCACACACAGTTCGAGATCACAAAATAAGTGTACAATTTGGGTCGGCTTCGGCAAGCTAGGTAGCCAAGACACCACCAGTTTGCCACACTATTAGTGTTACCCTCCATCAACGATACAGACCGACAGAACAGACAGATGATGGTGGACGGACGTTATGCCCGTGTCACAACTACGGCATGTTGCACTACTTAAACGTACGATAGGCTACTGCTACGTGTTAGGCGGCCTAGGCCTATCGGATGGTTGCCTAGGCTATTTCGAGGATCGTTTTGCCATCACGCGCCAGCATAGTGCAGGCCTTGCCGGCGCCGTAATAGATTCTCTGCCAAGCAACGTAAGTTGACCTTAGCGACTGCCAGTTCTGTGTGTTTATTGTCTCATCTTTAGCATTTTAAGGTTCAAATGCACTTAGCACTGTGAGTGACTGAGAATTCTTCCAGTTTAAAAACGTAAGTGAATTTAAGCCAGTATGGTTGTGCAACATGACATGTTTTCTTGACGGGATTTCCTATTCCTGACAGGACCTCAGTGTGGGTATTAGCTGCGTCACCGTGTTGGTCACTGTGCGTGGTCAGTATTTGCGGCCACTGGAACTGCACGCCGATAGTGTTACGTGTGACTGGAAGGTATGACTTCCTATTAGTGGGTCTGCAGGGGATAGATAGTGGTACCGCTGGCAACGTATAATCCACGACAAGTTCAAGAACGTCTCAGTGTATTCTACAGAGCCGATTTCAATATGTGACGCGTCCACTGGACAAGCCACATGATGGTGATGAATCATCACCATCATCCAGTGGACGCGTTGCCGTTTCTACGAGCGCCCTCCATGCCTGTCGATTTTGTGCTCGATGATAGGCAGTTGCCAGACCAATATTGAGTGGAGCGACGACATCAGATTCAACTGTGTGGAGTTAAGTTTAGCAAGGTCGGCCTGATCTGCAGTTCCAGTCCCACACGCAGAAACACTGAAAGCTTGTTTCCTAAATGTTTACAGGGACTATAGTGACTGTAGTTAGGCTGTGATTGTAGGCAGCTATAACGGTGGACCGGTGTCCGTGATGAACGTACAAGGATTGTGAGTCCTCTAGCCAATAACTGACGAAATGCAGTGTTATGCTCGAATTCCATCACATCAATTTGTCGTTTTTTTTCAGTTTTGTTGTATTATTCAATTATTACCCGTTACATTTTAACCATGTATATAAAATTATGTACTCTGTATAATGCATTTTCTATCATTTTGTAACCTGTTGCTTTTATTCAATTTCCTTTGTTTGACTCACTTAGTTTTGCTATGTGCTCTAATAAACATTTGTTTCTTACTTATTTACCACTCATTTGCTATTGTAGCCTACTAGGTGATTTCGGAGATGCAGTTTAATCGTTACACGCCGGTGCCTCCAATATCCTCATCAGATGTAACTGACAGCAACATAGACACAGAGTTGGAGGCAGAGATGGAACGTTGGAAACAGCGAATAGAGGCTTTGAGCAGTACAGAAGACTACGACGATGTGGTGACAGACACTGATTCGTATATTGTACTTTTTGATCTTCTACACACTGTAGGATACAAACAAGTAGAAGAATATTAGCTGAACTAGAAAACGTGCACTCGTATCGACGTGAAAACCCACGTCTGTTTACCCATCTTAACTCTAAACATAACCTTTCATATTTTAATCTATGTGTCAATGTACCGTATATTAAGACAGAGAGGGAGTTTATTAGCAACAAGTAACCTACATCAACTCATTGTGTGCTCAACATCATTACATGAATTTAGACATGTTTATCTGATGTTGCTGATGTGATTGAGACACTCTGTACAACTTCTCTTATTTGGTGTACTCTTGTACGAGATTTACATCAAATAAAAAACAATAAATGAAGTGTTTAAGCATGGTGGCAGGCTACCAGATAGGCAGAACCCATCATAGCTGGTCTCGTATCCTACTGTCATATAAAATAGATACTAAATTATAATAGGTAAGTAAGACAACATAAAGCAAACATCATGAAACACAAGTGCAAGTGAAAGGTGCATGTGGACAAGTCAGAATTCAACATACAACAGTTACAATGCTAACAGTTACAGTTAAACATTTTTTCAGCTTGTCATCAAATAAAGAAGTAGAAGTAGATTTAATTTCATCAGATAGGGAATTCCACGGTGTACACCCTTTGTATTTTATTGATCTTTGGCCCATAGAGCTCGCAAATAGGTCTACATGCAGACAATCTTTAGTTCGTGTATTATAATAACAGAATATATAATTTTCAGTGAAATAATTTGAAAATACAGATGGTAACTTATCATAACGGTGGGTGAATTTATGAACTAGTTTTAATAACTGGCAGTTGTGGAGAGCTGGAATAGACAATGTATTAAACTTATATAGCATACAGCACAACTGTGAAAGTATCTCATAGTGCATTTTGTAAAATTCCCATTATTTAATTATTAAGAACTATCAACTTATTTATGTACTTTGTGTTGTTATTGGCATAAATGTCTATCCCACAGCCTAAATGTGAGTGGACAAATGCAAAATAAATCATTTTCAGGTCATCTAAATTTAATATATTCCGTATCTGATAGAAATGTTGTTGCCAGCTGAGATCAGAATCAATATAAACACCTAAATATTTAGAAAACTCTACTTGAACTACTTGCTGTAGAATAAGAGCCTAACTAGGCCTACTATGTTGATAGCTCAAGCAGTTTTTCTTCTAGAAGGCAGACAAATTAGCAATATCCTACTTGCAAACAACGAAATTTACATGGTATCTTAAATTTCTGTTTAAAAAATGAAATCTATCACCGTTATGGCCCATATGTTTGTAAGGTGAGCCTCAGTGTAACGTGAAAACTGTCTGATGGATGATGCATAGTAGAGGAACACATCATAGTCGAGTCACTGATGATATACTTATGCAATGTTTATATGCAGGACATCGATCAACTTTATGAGGACTTGGGGTCACTTGCACGCGAAATGCCATCACAGCGAAAGACAAAGTTGTTTGGAGTAGTTCTGGACAACAATCTTGTGGAACTGATACAGAAAATGTGGCGGCGAGATTTGCGTGAAAATGTACTGGAAGAGGATGAAGACTTTGCAGATTACGTGGAGAATTCTATGCGAGTAATACACGCGTCTTATATTGTATGTATGTAATGCGACCATATGTCTATATAATGACGGTTTTGGCTACACAGATCGGCAAAACTTAAAGCTTAGTAGCCTAACAGTTTACGGTGAACATATAGCCTAATCTCTTCAAAAATACTTGTTGGACGTTCAGATTTTCCTGTGGATATTATACTGTGTCCAGTTAAACTGGTTGATACTGTTTGAAGCTCATGTGTTGATTGTAGCTAATATGGTGCATAAGCGATAAAAGCGACGAGGTTTGTAAGCGCATCATTGAAGCTGGACTTCACAAAGATATGCTGAACAACCTCCGATGGAACACATTGTCCGCGGAGATCCTAAACGACCCTAAATCGGACAGAGAAAGACGGTTTGTTGAAGCACACATCAATACACTACACAATGTGGTGAGGAGAGTTCCGACATCTCGTGGTGCCTTCAGACAATGCCAGGCAGTCGACATTGTACAGAAGTTCCGTGACGTTACAGAATACCCGGTGATTGTTTTCAATACTTCACCATTTAGCATTAGGAGAGGTGCGAAATATTATAATGTTTGCATGTGTGTCTCTATGTTTTATAGGCCTAGGTTAGGGATGGTGTTAGTGTCAGCCTGTCTGACCATCCATTCCTTCAGTAGCGGACTGTCATACTCTTAAATGTATATTTTTATATTGTGTGTTGTTATTTCCTGCTACTGAAAAATAAATTTGATTTGATTTGATTTGACTTCTTTGCTCACATAGGCCCTATCTCAGAAACGACACGACTTAACTTCACCAAATATGTATTGCTTTTGTTGACTGCAGTCATGGCTTAAACTTTTGGACGTAGAATATTAAATTTGCGTCTGTGTATGCAGCTTATTAAATATAAAAAAGTATTATAAAAATAAAGAAAAAATCGGTAAAATATATAGCCCACCATGCAGGCATTTTACCACATTTGTTGATATCTGATATGTTGCCCGGGTGTGTCTGCGGTGACTGATTTGTCAAGAGAGAATGGATAGGCTATATCGACCTTGCGTTCATTTGTAATCTCACCTGTGCTGCAGATGATCGCTGGAATCACGCTGATGATGCAGTCATACTTGGTGACAGAAGACGACAACAAGAGGCTCAACTCGAAACCAAAAATCTTTAAATGGCTGGTCACCATCCTCGCTTGTGCGATATCTGGAAAACGCTGGCGTGGCTATGGATTTGCAGTCATCGAAGTCATTGGGGTAGAAATGTAGAATACTATGTTTTTGCAATTACATATAGGCCCTACGACTTCTTATCACTGGCTGGGTCAATAAGAAGGGTCCACATTCGACCCCCACCAAGGGCGTCGATCTCACAGGATTATTGGGGGACATAAAAGAAGACTGGGGGACGGAAGTCCCCCAGCGGGGTCCAGGGACAGAGCCCCGGTAGGGGGTCTGGAGGACGGGTCTGGGGGACGAAGTCCCCCAGAAGCTGAAGCTTTTTTTGTGAAAATACACATAATATTTGCATTAAAATGCAACAAACAACAGTTGTTTCTGTTACTGGATAAAATAAACCTAGCCTAAACGACATCACTTCTTAAATATTGGGGGAGGGACATTACCATGGACGTCCCCCTTCATAAATATTGGGAATATGTCCTCCCTGTCCCATAGGGATTGACGCCTCTGACCCCCACGAAATCAACGTCCCTTAACCGACCACCAAACAATCTGTCACGTGAACTCACCTACAGGTCAGACCGCTAGCCATATTTTCACGCTTGATGACTCATATGACGCGGACTTACGCAAGGGTGTGCATTTTTGACTTCCATTGATATAGCAGCCCATTTAGAGGGTCAAATAATCCCAAAAGCCCAATTTTGGGAGCGTGAGTAGGCGTTTTCCAGCCAAACGCACCAAAGATTGAAACGTTCATATTATCGAAATTACTGCATCGATCGTAATCAAATTTGGCACAGTGATAGAGACCATCGAGTACTTTCCATGGGTGGTCCACATGTGCCCCACACAAATCTACCGTTTATCATAATTTATTATTGTTTTAGCATTAACATTAGGCTATTGCTGCAGGGCAATCGCTGCAAGTTTGCAAAAGTTTGCAAACGTTTACAAAAGTCTTTGCAAACTTCGGTAAGGTTTTCGAGCATTTATCCTACTTATTTTACATGCGTGAGCAAGTCCTGATGAGTACACGTACGTGCCAATATCCATTAGGATCCAGCTACATTCTGACTGCAACTGTTTGCGTGGTGTATGACCAGGCACTCAACAATCTGGCAGTGACTGATGATAACAAGGTGAAGATTGTTGAGGCTGGAGCTCTACCTCATTATGTCCGACTGTTGAGTCCAGAACGTGAGGAATGTGAACAATTAGCAGCCGCTCATGGACTGTGGACGCTGGCATTCACGTGCAAAGACACCATCATCAAAGAACCCGGATGTCTTAATGGTTGCTAACTTCGATTGTTGTAGGCCCTACTGTTGCCATTTTTTTGTTCAGCACGTACAGCATCGGCCAAAAAGTGGGGCCACTATGTTCGAAGGCCCACATTTTCCGCTTACATCTTTAAAACGAGTCAACCAATTTTTTATGATTTTTGGCACACTTCAACGCCATTTTATTCTGACCACAACTGTTGATTCAAAAATCATCTAATTTATCAAATAAAGTGGCGCCATGTAGCGAAAGTTAGCCTACTAACTCTAATTTAGCTTTAACTAATGCTAACTGAAGTTTATTATGTTGTCTGTTTCTGTTATTGTTCTAGATTAAGCTAAGTTTTCTATCCACTTATAACCTCACTTTAAAATTTTGTAACGTGTTATTGTATCGTATAGTGTGGTATTGTCAACAAAACCTATTTTCCAGGAAAAGTGCAATGCAGAAAATTAGCACGGCAGCTGAAGCAATGTTATCAGTGATTTTAATGTGTTGATACATCACTGTAGCATTGAGAAAATCAGAGAAAAGTGCGTCAAGTGAGAAAGTTCGTGAAAAAGCAAGAGGTGCACTGTTCAAAGTTGAGGACAGAGATCAACCACAGAACAGACCAAAAACTGCAAAGCGTGGTTTGTACACGTAATTGCTAATTAATCTGGAATATAAAATTTGTCAATTTATTACCGTTTGCCGCATCAAGCAGGAGGCAGCAAAGTGTAGGCTAGCTCCCATGTGATTCTGTCCGTCTTGAATTTGTATTCAAACTGACACACAAGAGGGCAGCACTGACAAAATAACTATAGATATCATACTTTGTGGCGTGAGGTAAAGAAAACGACAATATCAGCTGTTGTATTCAATGTTGTACCAAATTAAGAGCACCTATTGCAGAATGAATATTAATATGCTGCATTTTTCATCATCCTGTAATAGCTAGACCTACGGCTCAATCATTTAATTAATATGCTGTGCACAGTTCGAAACTACTCATTAGGCTACATATCTCAAAACCGAATTTTATATCTATAAATTTTATTTCTACCATCCTCAAGGAGCAGAGATAACTGAAGTTAATTAACCCATGGTTTGTTGGCCGCTCTGACTCTGACTGTACCTAGGAGGATAGGACTGTCTACTTCATCTATAAAAGAGATATGTATAAAATGCAGGACAAGACGAACCACACGTGATGATCAGCTACAACTGGGGTGTTCAACCAGCCGTGCTTCAGATTCGAGACCTTGTGAAGAATGCTGGATTGAAATACTGGATCGACGTCGAAAACATGTGTGCGTGTCAACTGCTTATTAGACAGCTTATTTGAGGCTGGTGATGTTGTCCATAGATGATGTTAGTTATAAACCACCACTAGCAGACTGTTATGACTTGCCAGGGTCGCTTTAGAATGACTGGGAATTGAAAATTGCAATCTGATAGATTGCTAGTCAGCGCCCTGTCGACCAGCATAGAGCCATCAAGTCGCACACAGTATAAACAAGAAGCTCTGCTATTGCAGAGGGACTGCGTGACGCACTTGTCAGTAGAAATCTTGCAAATACGAACCATCTCATTTGAAAATGATTGCAATCGACAAGTGACCTTACATCTCTGATCATCGTAATTGCTGCTTTTAAATAGGCCATAATTATATCAATTCATATTATTGTCATGTTGTTACAATGTATCTATCTAGCACTGGGTTTGAGATACTACCACTTTTATAGTGAACGTGACTGTCTGTGACCTTGAAAATTCCTTCAATTTTGACAATGAAATTTAAATGACAAGTCATGTTCGCTTTCTAATTTATGAGTAAACATATCATAGTTGAAACACGCTTCATTTATGAGATATAGCTATTACGAACGTTTCAAACAGCAAAAGTGACCTTCAAAATCACTCAAGGTTAAGGGTTATTATGTTCTGAAAGCTCCAGTTAATTCGTGTAAAATGAATTGTTAACTGTCCTGTTAAAATGATGCTTAAGTTGTGAGGTAAGTGCAATACCGTATCTGTATTGTGTATGCTGTGTAGCTGATTCACTGCTGGAGACAATGGCTCGTGCCGTCGAGCAAGCATCTGTTGTTCTTCTGTGCTTCACGGAGAGATACAAAAACAGTCCAAACTGCAGACTAGGTCAGTAAACAACCAATTTTGATTGACACTTTCACACTTAATTACATGTAAGTATCATGTTAGAAATCCATCAGCAGCAGCAACAACAGCGTCTGTACCAATAAGTCGTTATCGCTATGTATCTAACATTGTGGTGCGGTCTAATGATAAGAAGAAGAATATCAAGGATATCAATAACTTAAAATATAAAGCATCATATTCGAAACAATATAATGACACGAAGTCATAGCTGATATATCTAGTCTCTGTTTGAATATACCAAGAATTCATCTTTGATGTTGAGCTGACCTAAACGTTTAAGGTGTCATGAAGCGTGTTGTGTGTGTGTAGAGGCAGAATATGCGTTCAACACACAGAAACGGATCGTGGCGTTACGACTGGAACCTGACTACAATCCTGACGGCTGGCTTGGCCCACTGGTTCGTAACAACCTTTGGTACGACTTCAGCTCTTCAGAGAAATTTGAAGGCGAGTGGAGCAAACTCCACGACAAGCTAAAAGAACTGAGCAGCTCTACAGGTAACTATACTTTTTTGATGTACCTATGTTCTTTATTAACCCTTGAATGTGGCACGGTAAATTCCCAGTTGCAACGTCTATTTAGAGCTAACAGTTGTAGGAAAACAGAGCAGTAATATCAACATTTGCAATGCATAAGTAATGATATCATTATTTAGTGTAATATGCATTACTGATTTAAAACTTTCATTGATTTAATTGATAAGTAATAGTAATAATAATCAGAAGTTTACGAATATGAATAATATTAATAATAACTAGCATTTGTAATTTTAAAAAAATTGAATAATTTGTTTCTATCAATTATTTATTTATTATATAACAACTAAAACTTTACTTAATTAAAGAAATTATAATTTAATGGTAAACAATTAAATAATAAGAAATTGTATTATTTTAAAAGAACAAAATTAGTAGTAGTAGTTAAATGTAATTAGAATATTAATATTACTATCATTCATTTTGTTAAATATTCCATGTAATTAATATTATTTATTTATTTGTAATAATGGAAAAATAACTTAATTAAATTAGCTATTATTTATTATAAATAACTGAATAATGATTTGTACAATTTATTTCATTTTCTTTCATTTTATGTATTAAATGTGAACAATATTAATACATGCAATAGGTAAATAAATGATATAATTATTAAAATTATGATTATTATTCTTTTTGTCTACTAAATTATAAAGTAGTAGAATTAATACTCACTTGTTTAAGTAATAATTTCATAATAGCAGTAATAACTAAGCATTACAAATCGTTTGCCTCAACTTTAGTCATAATTGGACTTGGTCAAGCTACAGTGACAGCACTACCCACGTTATGCTATTGGTTAAAAAAAGTAGCAGTGGGTGTGGTCAAGTAACTGAAATACCCACTTAAAACAGTCTATTCGCCACTGCGACACTACAGGTATACCGTCGTTATCCACAGTCAATGGGTTAACACTGAATAAAAGAAAGAACATTTCTTTAGTGGGCTTGCTGTGGACTATATTTTGTCATGTTTCGTACTGCACTGTGTACTGATGTTTACAATGATTACGTACAGGGCATAGCAAAAATAAAGACGCACAAAAACCGGCTGCGGAAGCAGTTTCCAAGGCAACGGCGTATCCACTATCAGCGCCACGTGATCCTGTGCTGGAGATCAGCAATTGGAAATATTCAGACATCCAGAAATGGCTAAAAAAGAACAATATTTCACCACGTTTGCAGACCTGGTAGGATATTATTACAATGTAATTAACCGTCATCAACTCTCAGTCTTATAGAGGCCCACAGTCCATGCAGGCTGCAGCTCTGACAATGTCATCTACAGAATGGCTCAAAAAATTCCCATCAGAAAAAAACCACTAACTTACTGGCAGAGGTTCTAAGATAAGTTTCCAAATATTAAGACGGAATGATTTGTCAGTATCATATTGAAATTTTACTGAAATATTTTACACATTTCAAAATTTAATTGCTTATAATCAGATTGATATTTTCAGGTAGCCTATACGCAGAGTAAGTGATCAAGAATTCATTTTTGGTGTATTTTTCAAAAGCAGTGATCCTATTAATACCTTTACGTACAAGTGCTAATTGGAAACTGCATGACTGTGCCAGCTGGATTTATTTTTGTTTGTGGTGCACTATGCTGGCGAGATATTAGCGATTAGCCCTCTGTCTGTGTGTCTGTCTGTCACAAGCAGGTACACTGTATATTGTAATAATAATAATAATAATAATATTCGTTTAATATGTCAAGACAAACCGCTCGACAACAACGCGTCATATATATACACATCTGTCTCGCAGGACAGGTAGACGTCTAGGCC
>Ga0209782_1000741_pt1 | contig 15251 bp, 3 predicted proteins | sample WorMetmaBAHAMAS1_FD_187390 | JGI IMG/M metagenome (GOLD analysis project Ga0209782, IMG submission 187390) | Marine gutless worms symbiont microbial communities from Max Planck institute for Marine Microbiology, Germany - Inanidrilus... | ecosystem: Host-associated > Annelida > Digestive system >...
TGGCTCTGATTGGCAGACGCGCCGCCGTCAGCGTCGGTCTAACGGACCAATGCCGTGCGACCGGCACTGCAACGACGTCGCCACGATAGAGGCCCCATCTCTGCGACGTGACCCCCTGCTGGTTACATTACATCTCGCGCTAATGGTGATGGTTAGTGTATATGACTATATATGTTATTCGACTTTATGCGTCTATCTTGTACCGTTTTCAAGTTATAGCTAGTTATTTATCGAAAGTGGCCTGTTTTGGTCTAACCACCCGCATTTGTCGCCCCAGAGTGGTGTGACCCCATTAAAATTTTGCATGGTCTTTGACATCAAAAAAACTATAGTCCTTGGGCTATGATACACGACGACAGCGTAGTGCGTTCTCTGTATAACTTTATATAATGAATTCTAAACTATAGTTCTTAACACTTACGGTTTTATGTTTGATTTTATATTTCTTTGTTTGTTGTGTGCTGCTTACGTCGCGCCGTCACGCGGTAAAGTAAGCTTAAAGCAAAAATTGAAAACAAACTACTCCTGTATCCTGCTTCCGTTCCGGGCTTCAAAGTTGAGTTGAGTTGAGTTTACTTACTTGAATGTCAAGTGCGCTTTGCAGATCTCCTCTAGATCGCCTCATTGATTGGCTGATTTTTACGGGAATTGTTTTGGTGGGAGAGTGGGTGAAGTGACGTGAAAATAAAATTTTAGTTAGTATTTCTGATACGTTTTGTACACAAAGCTGTTGTCAAGATGTGTTGATTGTCGCCAGAACTTTAAGAACATATGGTTTCGATAAAACCCGAAATATGCACAATGCACATGTAGCAGTTGTGCTCGCAAATACTCTACGTCTACTCATGGGCTGCTCCAGGATTGTGAAATAGGGGGAGGGTACGGGGCATCACAATACTTTGCACTTTATCCATGGCTGTACTGCTGGCAAACAACATGAAGAAGTATTAGACGTGTACCACATCTTTGTATTTCGGGATTTCAGGATTAAAATTTGCAGTAAAATACCGTTAATTGGCCATATTTTGATCATTGAAACAATCATTTACCAACACAGCATAACCGGTGCAATCATCTGTTTGTTTTATCAATTCAATTTTTCGTTCATATTGTAATTTGTAGACTATTTCTGAAATAAGTACGGTACATCAAAAAATTTGAATGTCGACAATAAAAACTTTAACAGTGATTTACTTCTTTTATGTTCCTTGTAAATTTTGTAGCCCTTATCGAGTCCAAAATGCCGCTCCTGCAAAGTGCAGCTAGCAGCTAATAGCCCTACTCTCTATTGCCCATTCTTCTGCCATGCATTAGAGTCATGTATCATATTTCAATCCTGGGATCCCGGGATTAAACTAACTCAACCTCGGATCGGAAAAATCGACTGCGATTGCGTCTGCTGATTATAAGTAAATGACGTTCATGAATTAAGCAAACCAAGTGGATATTCAGTCATCTGGACCAGTGGCAGACTAACCCTCCACCAGGCCCTAGGCACAAATCATATGGCATGCCCCTTTATCACTAACTGAACAATTCTGTTTTCAATGGCTTCCCTAATGGCAAAACTATTGATCAGTCTTGGAAAGCAACTGTGGTAAGGTTGGGATTGCGCACACCGAAGGCAATGGGCAAATTTTTCGCATTTGCTGGGTTTTACATTTAAATCTGGTGATTGACAGATTTAAGTGTTACAGCACATGTGTTTTGTGAATCTAATTGAGCAATTATTTTGATTTTTGCTGTTTTAGGGCTATGACTCAGCAGTCGATCTTACACTTGGTTGTAAACTGGGAAGTTTTTACCATAAATAGTCTATAAAAGTTATTAATAAATGCCTGCTGAATAAAGTAATGTATGGTATGCTGCAAGTTTTTTGTCACTGCTGAAACTTTGCATTTGTTTCAGATGTAAGTATGCAGAGTCCACGTCACACACTTTCTCTGGCCGACCTGAATACTCACCTGGTGTGTGTTTTATGTGGTGGCTATTTGATTGATGCTACAACCATCAGTGAATGTCTCCATTCCTGTGAGTCGGGTGTTGCATATTATTTCATTAGTTGTTTCATTGTTGTGCAGTTACGTACAATGCCACTGCAGTGCGCAGAACTTTTTTCGTCAAAATCCTTATGCGCTGACTGTAGTATGTAAGCCCTTAATCACAAGTGAGGGCTTGTAGTCACATAGGAAGCCATTGCTCGAGATTGCTTTGACTGGTTTAAGCAACATTTGTAGCTAAGAGCTAATTTTTGGTAGCTGCTACTTAATTGCAGTTTCGATCTGCTTTTAATTCACTATGCCGTAACTGGTTTTCCTGACTTATCTTTCAATCCCATTATCCCAACCTAAACTTTGACCTATCACCTTGGCCCTTGCATAGATCTATATATTCCATTTGAAAATTAATTTTCTGAAACTATGCACACATAACCTACCAGTTGCTCTACTTGAACCACTAAAAGTGATCAGTGAATGCTATATCCAGCATGCATACTACATTTGTGGCTGAGCAGCTGAGTTATTAAACCTTCAGTTTTTTAACTGGCTGAATTTGTGATGCATGGTGTCTTATGCACCGTTAAAATAGAGAGCTTTAATTATGATATTCTACATGTTGCCATGTGAAAGTGCACAAAGAACAATACAGAACTAGCAGTTTTTGTGTTATAGATTAAATTAGGTTGGAAACAGTTATTGTGATGTGTAAATCAGTGACAAATAATGTATCCTTTTTATTTTGTTTGCAGTTTGCAGAACATGTATATACCATTACTTGACTGACAACAAATATTGTCCGATATGTGAGGTCCAGGTACACAAGACAAAACCGCTTGTGAATGTTCGGTATGTGGAATATGTGTACTACAAAATGTATCTTTTTTTTCCATGCAGTCAGATCTTTTGCATGAAAACTGTCATCTTATAAAAGCCTCCTTACAATAATAATAGCCTGCACTCTGCACAATGTTTATCATGTCATTTTATTATATTAGCTGTCATTGCAACAGTTTGTGTCGATTACTGATTACGTAATGAATTTTGAACACCCACGGATTGCCGACGTGAGTTTGCTTGTAGTCTGCTGTCATGTGGATCCACCATTGCCATTTGTTCTTATCTGTGATCAGTGAACCACTTTGTGTAACATATTTGTCATGGGGCTGTCACTGCACAGGTCATCATTATGGGTTGCACTGTCTGCTGTCGATATTTTTGTTAGAGCTCTTCAAATGCACAAAATAGTGATTATTTTTTTCTGTTTGGCTGTAATGCAGACTAGTCCATGTCTTTATTTTGGCACTACGTAATTGTTTGCTTGCTAACTTAACTTTCCTGCTTACTTCCTTTTTACCTTACTTAGGTATTTCCTTACTATCTGCTTGTTTGAGAATTTAGGCCTATTCAATTTCCAGGCTGGAGGTCATAAGCAGTGACCAAATCTGGTTTTATTAGCGTGAGATGTAATATATACATCTCGCAAAGATGTCAGTGTCCGTCTGTCTGTGACAGAAGTGCATTCACGCATTATATTTAATTTAGGTTTCAAATTCCAATCCGAATTTACCGCGCATGTGGTCGCGGGGAGGGGTAATCTAAACAACAATGTATTGTGCTATGCTAGCCACTGCTAGGCCCTCTTGTTTTTTTTGTTACAGAATCTTTGTTTCCTGATGAATGGTTGCTTTTGTTGTTAGATTTAGCTTCAGCACTAGTCAAGAGATTGGATGGACAGAGCATCTGAGAAATCAAAGTGACCTATTTTATGTCAAGTGGGAAATTAAGCCTCAACCGAATCAATCTATGAAATACTTTGCGCAGTGTTTTTAGCAAATTTTGTAAATTTTCAGATTGTTGTATAACCACGCAATTATGCATATATTTCAGACCAGATAAGACGATGCAGACACTTGTCTACAAACTGGTTCCAGGATTACAGAAAGGTCAGGGAAATAGTACTGTACGCATTTTGTGTAACTTTCCACATTGTTGTTTTGAATTGAATCGTTATAATTATATGTGATGTTTTATAGAATAATAATAATTACAACTGCAAAGTCATTAATATACATATAGCACTTCTAAAGTGTTTTTTGTTGAACTACATTCTGAGCTGTTGTTTTGCAGAGGAGATGCGACGACGACAAGAATTCTATTCCAGACATGCAGAACATGGTATGTAGGTCGACTGATTAATCATATACAATTATCAGTGGCAGTAACAACGTGCCAGATTTCTCATAGATTGTTATTATGTTGCTGTCATTGTAGTAAGTTGCTGACTGCTGCATTTAGATGGTGTATTCCATCTGATAGCCTTCCGCTGTATTGCATTTATTTTGTGTGCAATTATGTTTTTTTTTATTGTGGTAAATAAAAAAAATCTAACTATCTGTCTGTTTTGTTGTTAGTTGAAAAGACAATGGTAAGTGCAGCAGAAGATCGAGTGAATTTGACGCCTGATCGTCAAGAATCTTCTCAACTCGACCGACATGACTGTATCAGCATTTGTTTGAAGCTTTGTGACAGGTCTGCAGTAGACAGTTACTGCATATTGTCTGTCTCAGAATCATGTGTTTGCCAGAAATCTATATAGGTTTTATTGTGCTAATGAAAATTAGATAGACAACATTGTCTGCTGGCTTTATTTGGTTCAGTGTACAAAACCGTAGTTGAAGATAAAATAACCTTCCATTTTTGGGTGAGATGTGAACTTATGTGCAGTGGTATGGTAAAAAACAGACTAAATGTACAAAACAGATTCACCGTTCAAAGTGGTTGTGAAAATTTATTTATACATACTATTATGTACGGGGATGTTAATCAATTATTGGGCCCATTCCATGGGGCCATAGCGGTCCCCTCTGTCACACGTCGTCGTTGTCGTCGTGGACATCGATGCGCAATTAGCGCACGACAGTACCGCTAGCAACATCTGCTGAATGGGCGTGAGGCGGCTCGTTTTGGTGAATGGGCCCAACATTTTTCAAATGCTTCTTGTTGATTATTCGATTATCGGATTTTTTTAGCGTTCTTATTTTCGTTTTCCGAAAATCTATTATTGTTACTGAAATTGCACTAGGCGACGACGGCGTCATGACGCCCAGGTTCAAGACGCTACGCGTAGCCGTTTCAATACAAGACCGATTGTGATGGGTGGACGGACAGACAGCGACCTATATTCTATGCAATTCATGCCATAAGTTTGCTTAAAATGATAAATTCTGACATTAATTGCATGAATTTGTGCTTTGGAATGGAATGGGTGTGATAAACAGCATAGAATAGTTAAGATGGCGTTGGCACTCTACTAAAATTCGACTGGAACCCAGCATACGGCATTCCAGCTATTGCACATGCAATTGTACTGGTACAGGTCGTACTAAAATGGGAAAGAAAATGGCCATCTTTATGCTCTCGTTGCAACGTAACTTGATATCTATATACTTAAAAATACAAGAATAATGCCCAGTCGTGTCCGGAGCACGGGTAGCCAGCCGCTTTCCTAGACGGCTGCACTTCCAACTGCTATGCGTTAGGAGTACAGATGCGTCCCAGCTTAGGTTAGATGTGAGCATGCATGGTTTCATAGTGATAGGATACTAAACTCCACCGAATTGCTGCAGCTACTCATCCTCCATCTCCGTTTATTCTGATTGCCATAGTTTGCAAGCCGCGGGCTAGAGCAATGCTCTAGTTTAATACAGACTTGCGAGTTGCGACGTATGTTCGTCAGCAATGGAACCTGGTGCGACAAAACATCATGCGGGGCAGATGCAGTTGCATTTTGGTGTCAGTTAATTTACTGACACAGCAAGGGATAATCTTATCTCTGAAGCCAAGCGTGCTTTCCAGCTGTGGGTCCCAAAGATGGTGCATTAACTGCATTTATGATGATTGCCTTGTGCTCCCCTCCCTCTGCTGCCCCATTTGGGCTATGGGGCTTAATGTACCCTACATACCTGCTGATTTGATGCTATATAGATTGTTTGCTTGTTTACCTAATAACTTGGCATTTTTCTTGCAACTTACTTCCTTTGTGTGCTATTTAAGACTGCACAGTATCTTTTGCATGTTTTATGCAACTCAGGCTTCCACCATTGTCAAAGTCAGCAGTTCATCATGAAGGCATAATTAAGAAATTTGTTCACGTGGTCAGTATGTTGGTTTTTACTGTAGTAATACCAGTTTTACTACTGTAACTACACTGTAGTAAGATATTAAAAGTAATGTAATTTGTTTGCAGTTTCAGTATTTCTCGTAAATTATGTTGGTTGAAGGTACTAACCAGTGCCAATCTACAAAAACATACTGTTGTGTGCCTAATTCAGCCTCATTACCTCAGCTATTTCAGAAGTTGTCCCGATCCATCCAGCTCGACTAGTATCAAATTTAGCTGTATCTCGATGACTCTGTTGATGTAGATACAATTCTCAGACTCTCAAACTATTTCTAATGTCCGTCATGCGTGTGATCTGGCGTCCAACTACGCTAGAAGGATCCCCTTCTACAAAGGCGAGACAGAGGAATGCTGACAGACAAGCGATGCAACTGCTGGGTGGGCTTCTCCCCGGAAGGGATAGATCAACCTTGCGGACAACAACTGAGTACCGGCCCGAACAAACTCACTGAGAAAAACGAATGGCACTACCTCAGAATCACGGGTACAGGAGAGCAACGAAAAATATCTCGGTGCTACTGACATCTCTGTGATTCTATTAAAGATGATATAACACGAGATTAAATAAAAGAGATCGTTATAATATGACACCGCATCATGGAACTAGAATGGTAATAACACCAGAACAGTAAAACCAGTTAACTGCAACTGCTTAAATACATAAAACAGCTTACACACCTCGGCCATGGAGGTGGGACATGTCGAGATGACGACTCACTTCCCCCATTACTCCAGAAACGATGAAGCAGATGCAGGATGATGCATCCTACATCGTGAGACCCATACCGACGCGTTGACGACCGGAATGAGAGTGCACCATCGCACTGACAACGATTTTACTTGGCGGTACTACTGAGCGGTCCCGCCCGATGGCGGTTCCACTTTGACTCACGGACGACACATCTACAGTCAACAACGACCAGCAGATGAGTGACAAGCTCGAACTGCGCAGGCGGTCTTCTCGACCCACCAGAAATACTGAATGCTGATTGGCTGACAATCCCAAGTGTCGAGCCGTGATTGGATAAAAATCGTCACGCCACTTAGAGCCGAAAAGTGTCATCAGCGCTAACCGTGTCGATGCCAAAAGTGCCGAAACGCCCCGTTGCTATGGCAGCCGATTAATTTATCGTCCGAAAATTTTATCGAGCACCAAGAAATATCACAACATAACGTAAGATAATACTTATGCGCCAAAACGTAACGTAAGCATCAAAATATGCTTCGAACAGTACTGTTACCGAGTCGATCTACAGTGGACTAGATGTCGTCCAGAATCAGTACCAAGATCTGTTCTAACTCTAGTGTGGATGTTTTGAAGCAGTTTTACTGCTCATGTTCCCTAGCTAATGACAACTGGTGTTGTATTATGCATTGTAACTGTTATCATCTATCAGATTAAACCTGCTCACTGGATTAGCACGAGTCTTTGTTGACTGTGTGTGCAGGCTAATGACCGTCGATATTTATTCTGTCCTGTGAGGATGACCGTTGGCCATCTGAAACGGTTCTTAAGGAGTAAACTTGATCTTCCAGAAAACATTGAAGTATGTGAAACTCTTATGTTGAAATTGTGTTTGTTAAGATGAAACTAAAGAAGTTAATTAATCACATACACTTCTAAGCATCTTCCTCACGTTGTAAAAAGTTGTGCTGTTAACTTATAGATGACAGCCAGCAGCGTATTTCTTTGGTAATTAGTGTTTTGACCTGAGTGATTTTGCATTTATCATCCTTTGTATGCAAATAGTACACAAATTCTTGACTCTGTTTTTATGCTGTGCTCTTTTACAACTGGTCATTATTGCATGTATAATGACCACCCTATAGTTGGCAGACATTAAGCAATCCTGTGATCCGTCTGTACCATGCCCATAACTCAGAAATGGTGCATAAAATACTAAAGGGAAACCCCGTGCTGGAAGGGAAGTTGAACTTACCCGGTTGTGTGGCCAGCTATACGGCCTCCGTAACAGCTGCTGCAAGTGGCCGAAATTGCAACGAAGCCATCACCGGTGCTGCTTCAGAAGCATTCACTAGATGTCTGCACCGTCGATATGCCCCATCAAACTGCCATCGGTCGGGGGCATATCGTTTCAGTGCTATACGTTGTTACTTGCAGATTTGATTGTTTGCTCACTTGTCAGTCATCTTGTTGGCATGACATTGCTGTGTCAGATTTACTGGTGTGCAAAATGCAGCTACTGGGCTACGGAGGTTGAAGGCCCCAGCCATTGAACCCCATATGTCTGTATTGCTGTCAAACAGTCTGGTAGTTTGACGGAAGGTATTAAGGCTGGTTGTTTTGTTGTTTCTAATAATTACTTCGGTGCAGGCGTCTAAATTTGCAGTGTTGATGTGATTTTTCCACTTGTATTACTCACATACTCGGTCATTGCATGAGTGCAGGTTGCTATATTTCACTCGAATGTAATTCTGCAAGAGCTCTACACGCTGTGGGACATCGCAAACATCTATACTTGGCGACGGGTATTTTTAATTAATGTTTTTTTACTCTTGGGCAGTCAATCAAATTGTTTAGTTAATGCTGTGTCAGTTAGGGAAAAAAGACCAGCAAGATCTGCTGACAAATGTTTGTTATGTGTTTAAAAATGTTTTATGTTTCACTGCATTTGATGTACACAGATTACCTGTTGACAAAGCAAGTATAATTTATCGAGCTGTGAACCATGTGATCAGCTAATCAATTTCTTATATAAATTTTACTGACTGAAAATTAGTGGTATTTTGTGTTTTTTTGTAGTTACTTTTGAAATACGTAGCTGACTATGCTGATTGTCCTTAACACACCATGTCGATTTCAGTGTTTTAGCAGTAATAACTGTTTCAAAGATGTGTAATATGTTGAGAGAGTGAACTATCAAAATCTGTAAACTGGCTGTTCGTTTTTTTGACATTTATTAAATACAACTGTATATATCAGCTGTTTAGAAGCCATCAGCTGTTAGTGCCATCTTTGTGGTACACCTGGAGCATATGATTGAATGTCCATGACCATCCTTGCAGTGTAAAGACATCACATGCCAAATTTGTCAAGATCTGCTGAAAAATGTGGCCGTGCATGATGAACAAGGAAACATATAGTGCAATTTGGCTGTATATTTTTAATTTTTCTGCGATAAATATCGATCAGCCAGTTAAAAGATTAATTTTTAATTAAGTTTTTATATGCTGACAATGTTAAGTGTTTTTGCTGTGTGTGCAGACTAGACCACTCAAGCTGTATTATGTCATGTACACTACGTCAAAACAATCTTCCGCGAAACACAGTTGTAACGAAGGAATTGTCAGTTGTGGAGAAAATTTTCAGCAAACACAAGAAAATGCTGATGTAAATGATAAGGTTGTTGATGAAGAATTGGCAAAGCAGTCTATGGATCTGACCTGCCAGCCAGCTGATGATCACAGTGTTAATATGAATAAGTTGGTCTCAGCTGCTGATGCTGATGCTACAGATGTCAACTCGAATGTTGAAGTACTGACTGTTGCCATGCCAGACACTGCTACCGAGTCGGATAATTTGGGGACAGAAGAGACCGCTAATATGTCAGCTGATGAAAAAGTCAGACCGGTGAAATGTGAGGCCAAGGCACAGGCAGCAGATGATGAACTGTTGCATTGTGTTTCTTCTGCTCTAGGAATGCCATGCACCACAGCGCACGTGGCAGCCAGCACTGACCCGGCTAATGACGACAGCAACAGCAATACGGAATCAGTAGCAGATGATGATACCAGCCAATCAGTTACGTGTTGTGATAGCATTCCGCAGAGTGACGTATCGTCGGAGTTGACTGGCGAAGAAGAAAAGATCGGGTTTGAACCAGATGCCATCACCGCCACTGAGCCACAGTGGCCGACTCGTCCAACGGTAGTCGAACGCAGGGTAAAGCGCCTTCAGAAAGAGGTTCGGCGATTGATGTTTGACGAGAATGGAAGCGGCATGAAGCGAGAACTGCGTAAGTCGGGCCGCGTGCTGAGGAAAATACGACGATCGCCTCTGCAGCGACTGCGCAGTATGGTGAGCTTACATCCGCTAAGCAGACATCCTAACAAATTGAGTAGTAGAATTGACAATAAATGACGTTAACACAGTCATTGCAGATAAGTGACAGTACTTTCCGAGAACAAATATTTGTGTTGCAAGTATTTTGTGAAGCTTAAATTCCACGGGACCGTTTTCCGCATAGCATCCTCATGACATCCTCGCGAGGATGTCCGCAACAAGTCGGGCGTGGCGACTTGCCCGTTCAGCTTGCCACACAAGCACGACACACACGACTTGTTGCGGACATCCTCGCAAGGATGCTCGTAGCATCCTCGTCCGACCCGCCCAATTTTATCATGACTTCTTAGCGAAGCACGAGGATGCAACGAGGAAACCTGTTTCAGAGGAATTTAAGCTTAACCAAGCAATCTATCAGCTTACTTTTGCTATTAGCAGCTCTTTAGTTTTACAGTGAACAGTACTGAAGACCCAAAACAAATTGACCTGTATTAATTTGTATCCCTTCACACCCATAGATACCGGTAATTCAGTATTCTTGATCAGTCAGCTGGCGTGCTAGAAGCTTGACTTTGTTTATTCAAAGAATGAATGAGTCTATAATGCAGATGTTTTGTCACTGTCTGTAAAGGGTATTGATACTGCTAGTTAAGAACCTCTTGATTTATTGTGTTTGTAGTGTTGTAGTATGACATATGCTGGGTGAGTTCGTTTTTCGCTTAAACTTAAGTTTTATAATTGGTTTAAATCCAAACCTGGCATGAGCCTTGGTCTTTAAACCAAAGTTAATACAAAAAATCCACTTTTGACCCAAACTCGTGTGGCACATTTAGATAGACAACACTGTTAAAACTGTAGGCCGCTAGTCATTAACTTCAATTTTAAACCAAATCAACTTTTTTTCACTTAAGGATGATGACAAGATGTTGGTTTTGTTTATGATTAGTCCACCCAGTGACATAACTGATTGCCATAAGCATGTATTATATTTTACTCACATACTCTGCCTTAGTTTATTCAATGTAAACAGTTGACTTAAGTTTGCAAATATTGTTCTGGTTCTAAACTTGGTTTAAAACGGTTTATGGACTGTTCACTGGGAGACTGTTCAACAGGGACTAATCATTGGAAGACTAATCACCGGGGATCTTTCTACCCATGAGACTATTCACCGGGCGACTGTCCATCGGAGAACTAATAACGTTACGTCGAATCAGATGGCCAGTTTCTACAAGCTGCTGTTAATTTTTGTGGATTAATATCATTTAGACACATTCTTTGCATCAGAAAGACATCTTGTTTTACACAGTGAACATGCAACACATGAAAATAGCAAATGTCAGTAGATGCAGCATAACGAAATTTTAATCATGCAACTATGATATGCAGTTGAAGGAAGGAGGTAAGAATTAATCTCTATTAAATCTGTAATATTTACAATAACAGAAGCATTTGAAAAATGTTGGGTCCATTCGCCACTGCGAGCCGCCGCACGCCGCATTGCCATTCACCAGGTGTCGCTACTGTCACGTCGCACGCCGCCTGCGCATCGATGTCTACAACGACGACAACGCGTGACGGGACCGCTATGGCCCCATGGAATTGACCCAATAATCCTTTACCTTAAAGGCGCGATATGACCTGAATTTTGTTGAAAGCGCCGTTAAACCCCAACCAACCAAATAAGTTTCTCAGCATGGCTGTAGACTGTCACTGTTCACTTTGCACGATCATTCAGCTTGCAACATCTCTGCCGACAGATGGTCCGCACGTTGGAGGAAGTGACTTCTCACGACCATGTGCAAGTTGGTTCATTCCTGACATGAATATTCATGTTGTTGGATGATGAGACAGAAACAGTAACTTCAGCCGCAGTCAGTGATGCCAGCCTTCCACAGAATTTGTACTGTGGGCAGTGATCAGAGATTATCAGTGTAGAACAACGCTGGTCCATAGCCCCCCCTCCACATCACTTAACATCGTTGTCGTCTGTCCTGGTAAGATGCCCTTTAGCCAATATGTCTACTGCCCACGCCAGGGTGCAGATGTTTGGATAGCCAATTACCAATAAATGGATGAAATTTCTCCCGGTGAATGGTACAGCTGTTAAATAGTAAAAAAATAGTTTACCCGTTAATTATCTCCTGGTGACGTGTCTTCCATTGGTTTTAATATTATTTTATGACAAAAGTTAACATCAGCATTGGTTGAAATTGTATGTGGGGTCTAAATGAAGGTTGCATTTAACACTGCAGTTTGAAACTTAAGATTAAGTGAAAGATAGTCGCCTCTGTTAATTTTATTTATGCTACTGTTAATTGTGTTTAGTTAAGTGTAGTTTATGTATTTTAATTGACTGACTGATGACAGGGTAATTCATTGAACTTAACATTTTAGAAAAGTAGAGTGTGGTATTATTTGCATGTTTATTTTGTTAGACTTAACATAATGTGTGTTGCTTATGTGGTGGAACAGTTTAGAATTACCGGCAGTAATAAACCTATTATTCGGCTGTGTGCCGTAGTGTATTCAATCGGCTTATTCAGCACTACAAAAACTGTCCTGGATCGAGGTCATGCTGGTTCGACATGGACTGGATGTGGGCCTGAGCCATACCATTCTGCATGCCTCATCACAATAGTATGCAGGTGTACTAAATTATGGCCAACAATCAGTACTCGTCCATCCCTAACCCTTGACTTTCAGTCTTGGGTTATGGTGATGACCCGTACATGTGCAAAAACTCTTAAACTTCAGAGACAGCAACATTTATCTCGGATAACGAATGGATGCAGATATTCCATGTTCCTTTATGACACTTACGGTGGTATATGATTTGCAATATTCGACAGCTTTGTGTAACATTATTCAGTGAGAAATGGTGGTGATGACTGTTGTTTTTTTGTGAGTTTAGAAATTTGCAGTTAATACGGAAGTTTGGTGTGTTCACGTGCAGTTTTGATTACTCGCCGGTTTGTATTTAATATAATGGTGGAGTAATGTTTTACCTCTGTTCCTTTTTCAAGTTAACAACTCTAATCTCCGAGGTGCACCAAAGGAGATCTGGGAAATTGTTTTGGCCATATGTCACACAAATGCTAGTTGTAACAGTCAGCCTTATTTTTCACATAGCCTACCAGTTATTTTAAACGGGGAGAATAAAAACTGAAAGTGAACATTGGTACCAATGGGCACTCTTTTATATATAGAGTTTTATGCTAATTATCTGCCAGTGGATTTTTTTTTTGGGGGGGGGGAAATTGTTACGATATATGTTGCACAAGTGCTGCCCTATTGCTGATGCATGTATTAGTTTTTGAGGACCCTCCTCAGTTCAAAGTTTTTGACTTATTTTTAGCAACAGTGTTACTTGGCAGCTTAATAAATTCACAGCGATGAGGAAAGTGAGAGATCTAAAACAGTGAGTTTGTATATGACAGATGGTAGTATCGTATACAGGTAAACTTACATGTAGTTAGTTGTCAGATCATTTAGCCATATTCGCCAGATTGTGCCAACAGTACAAGAACAGGCAAGTCACATTGGGATGCGTTACGTGTGCCAACATGTCTTGTTGAAGGATTGGTTTATGTACATGTATGTTATTAGATTACCTTATTTCACCATACACTGATAAATATTGGGTGCTTGTGCATAACATTATGTGTACAACAAGTTTTGTGGCATGAAATGATTGTCTTGTTTGAGAAACTACTGATGTTGCTATGTGCTCGTTCACAGTCGTTTGTCATCTACACCGCGGCTTACTTGAAAGAAATTCTGAATGCATATTTACTGTTTGCAAGATATTAAAAATAAATATTAGTGTTGTTTTTATCATAGTGGGAACACTATCCTTGAGTTAACATAATAGTGATCAGAAATCAATATAAGCATCTAATAATGCAGTTACAAACAACAATTAACAGTGCTCACGGTCAGTGCAAAATTATTGTCATACATTGTTTGTTGCACATTTCTTGATAACAAGTTCAGTTTAGTAGTCAGATAGTGCAATGGGGAATTTTTCTGCTTTCGATGCAGAATGTATTGTATTTTATGCATTTAGCTACAAATTCATTGAATTCTAATGCATAGTACAAAAGTTAAACAGCCTGATTTAATGGATAAACAATCATCGACCATAGTGTACAACTAATTGTTTAAAATTTATAACTGACAACGTGTATTAAGAATAATACCTGCTGTCCTACATGCAGAGAATAGCCAGATCACTGTTTTTATACATGTATCAAGTGCTATAGAGTCACTCTAGTCAGTAGGTGCCAAAGGCAGTTTCATGCACTTCCAGTCATCAAAGCTGCATGTAGACTGGCAAGATATGACTTACAACAATTAATATACCGCATCACCAGCACTGCAGTTAGTTCTAGATGCGGGCTGTGTGTGTTGGTCACACGGGTGAGTCGTGCAAAAATGGCTGAACTGAAGGACATGCTGAATGCAGGAGACTCCTTATGGGAGAAGAAAGTCTGAATTAAGGGTATGACGTTAGTATTTTTGCAGTTAGCATGAAAAGTACCCAGTAGAAGTCCTGAAGTTTTTTTTATATACATGTATATCACCGCTAAAGACCTGTTTATCGTGAGCTTTAGGCGACAGTAGAGCGTTAGAAATTGGAATGGTATAGTATAGGGGCCTATTCTACTGCAGAATATAATGTTGATCAGTGCAATAAATTAATACATCCTTCACTGATACATTTCTAAAATTTATTGAACGATCGTCGGATTTTTACAGATGTGTACAGTAAAGGCCGCATTCCACGACACAACATCGTCGCGAGGATGTCGGCATATCGGGCTTCCCACAGGAATAACTTCAAGAAGTCAGACGTGTCGGCGAGGATCCTCGCGAGGATGTCGGCGTCGTGTAATGCGGCCTTAACGGCATTATAGCCGCTGTGCAGTCGTCTGGTGCTCAGAGCGATTCGTCCGTGGTTCCTCGACGTCCCGAGTCGATCTCGAAGTACTGCAGGCTGCCGGCGTGCTCGTCGAAGTCCTTGCGCGCGCACGTCGGACTCTCG
>Ga0209782_1000742_pt1 | contig 15245 bp, 10 predicted proteins | sample WorMetmaBAHAMAS1_FD_187390 | JGI IMG/M metagenome (GOLD analysis project Ga0209782, IMG submission 187390) | Marine gutless worms symbiont microbial communities from Max Planck institute for Marine Microbiology, Germany - Inanidrilus... | ecosystem: Host-associated > Annelida > Digestive system...
AAACCACTGCAACACAATCTACTCTCTACACTCTCGCGTTCACTGCGTCCAACTACAATCAGCTCTGATTTTAGTCTTAGGTCCGGTTCTTCCACAGCAAATTAATCTCCCGTTAATTTAATCCGGCATTAAATCCGACAGATAATGATCAATTTACTCAGATGTCATTTTTCCACCGGCAGTTCGTCAATTAAATTGTCCGGACAATTTGTTCCAAGACTAGACTTAGCAAAAAGTATTGTAACAAATTAATAAAAAATCTTGAGATAACTACTGATCAAAATACACAAAGTATAGCACAACAGTAAATAATATAAACACAGAACATAGATGCATGGTTAGCACAAACTTTGTAAAAGCTTTCAGCTGGTTTTCAACTGATCTCTGTCGAAAACAAAGCCGCGTCAAAGATGCTCCAATGTCTTTTGCACCACCTACAAACACAAAACAACTTAACTCACTTAAAAGTACAATATTGCATACTTACTTGTTTGTGCTGTAAACAGCCACGTTGTTGAACATATTTTCTGGCAAGGAACGCAATAACCCAGATACAAGCAAGTGTATTGGCCATCTGACAAAAGTCAACATTTAAGTTGGCCACACTGGACTGCCAATACAATGTCATCCACTAACCAATCGCAGCTTTGCAGTCGCGTGCTATTTTCAGGAATGGTGTCCAGTCGATCCATCCATCTGTCTGTACCATCATACATCATAATGACAATTGTCGTAATAAACTTCAACGCCACAATGATGACATGATAACAGACTGGACAGACAGAGACCAGAACGTTGCTTATGCTTACCACTATAGACAAAGCCAAGGTAAAAATAACTAGCCACTTTGTTACAACTAGCTAGAGTCAAGTAGCGTTAGTTAGTTACTTTTTGAGCTAGTGGCAAAGTCACTTAGTCGCTGAAAGCTCTCCAGGAATGCACTTGTTGCAGTGATGGTGTACCTACAGAAACAAACAATATACTGTTAGGTCGTAGTGGTAAACAGGCCACCCCCGCCACTCGGCTGCAAAGTGGGAGTGTTCTGCATCAATTCTGGCCAGATGCACATCCTAAAACCATAAATGGCTCAACAAAACTGACTTAGTGAGTGGAGATTTTACATCCAATTACATAAAAAACAGGTGAGTTCAGTTATATTGTTTCCAGCCAAAACCTAACACACACACAAATTGCACCTATTGTTACAGCTTTGAGGCATATGCAGTGCTATTTAAAAAAAATAAAGGTTCTCCCATACTTGTTTCCAAGCATTGAGCCCGGAGCTGATCCTGGTGTACTAAGCCATCCAACTGGTGGTAGGCTGCCATTACTGTGTTTCTGCCAGGCCTGCAGTTACCTTCCCAGCTAAGCAGTGTCACTGCCCATAGGCCGGAACCAAATTATACTAATTGGTAACAAGAGGCACATGCGTGTGAGCAGCTTGCCCAGGCTGTCACGTGGATGTGGAATGGCCAAAATTCAAACCCGCGACCTTTTGGGTAGTGAGCGAATGCTCTAGCATTATGTCACATAGGCCACGTGCAATGCTATTTATCAACCAAAATTCTACTGAGTAAACAATATAATAATCTCCATTAATGACAGTATTACAATAATAATGAATCAATTCTGAAGTGAAAACCTACATTACTGACATGCATATACCTCAGTGCTGCATGCAGTTTAGCTGCTCTTGCAACCATGTCCTCCCATAATGGATAGCTCGACTGCAAAAGACGTTCAACTAATTTTAAACATGCGTATATGCTGATAATACTGACTTTTCATATATATATATATATACCCACAACACAGTAATCTTGGCTAACAAATAGAGATTTTCCCACAGTGATGCCCCATTTACCGGTCAGTTGACCAGCAAGCCAAGTTTCAGACAGTACTATCACATTCACATCAGTTTGTGGAATGCAACCATTCAGTGACGGTCATGGCATTCATACCAGTCTTGATGGCACCGCTGGGTTTCATCTCAGACAAAGGTATAGGTAGAGGCAGGTTCAGTGGCAGATGGGGTCGAAGCAAACGGAAGGATTAGACACACGAGGACAGATGAATATAAATAGTATATCTGATAACTCACATGACAAAAATATTCTACAGTCAGTAGCTTAATATTCTGACAAGCAAATAATTAGTGGTGTTAACGATTCTGAAATCCGAGTTCAAGATTGTGTTTTTTTTGTCTGGAACTGAGTCAGCAACAAAATTGCGATTCTGTATACATTCTTATTATGCAACAGTGAAGATGGCAGGAAATAAATACAAAATATTAAATTGTCGTTCAGATAGTATTTGTAAACATCTTGAATAACCGGGAATAACACACCATAACTATAAGTAAGTAATAAATTGATGCCTACGCAAAATAAAATAAAGAACTTATTTACTGGTGCCCTTCTGTCAGCTGTCCATTTAGATATTCTATACCACAGCCATCTTTGTCTTGTTTTTAATTCCTTTTGACGAGTTATATTTTAATTGGTTAGTAGTATTGTGTTTCAGATTTTTGGTTCATTAGATTAACAGTTTTCTGGTAAACATCTCTAACGTATATTTTTACGGGTATACTCGTGATGGCGAGTTTTGCTGACAAGCAAATCAGGCCAATTAATAGACTTATACCCTACCCGATGTCCCAAAATCAAACTGAATAAAATCGATGACTTTTACTAAAAATTAATCGTGCATTACAAAGCTAGAATTGTCACAGCACTACAAATTATGGTGGCTTTGTCTCTTACATAGCCATATTTGTGCTGGAAAGGGACGTTAAACACCAACTAACTAACTAAATTATGGCAGCTAAATACCTCAAGCTTCAGACTCGTGGTAATGATATTTACTGTACACAGTTGGGATGCATTAAATTGATATATTATGTGAACAGCATGAGACCACAACAGAGCTGGCTGAGCAACTGGCTATACAATATACATAATGTATTCACATTACAATGCCACCCACTCACTCACCCACCCACACAGCCAGCCTGGAGGCACGCAGCACCAGCAGCCGGCAATAAACTATCAGTAATAGGATACAGGAAATGCAACAGGATTCTAATGATTCGATCTGCACAGGTCTGCACTGCATCACTTCCTGTTGGTCTCATGATAAGATCCAGATGACATGCTGTATGAAATGTGTATAACTCAACGTCCATAACAGTCCACTAGTGTTCATGCAATACAGTGGCACTGCTATAGACATATGTTTTAGTGAGAGCAAATTTTTTCAAACATTATAATTAGAGTTGATCAGATGAATCATGCACTAATTATTTTTTTTAATTCTATGATTAATTTATGGTTAACATCAGAGTTGATAAAATAACATAGCCTAGTAATATTTGACAGTAATTTTTGGACTGGAATATCAGTACTGCTGATTGTTTCACTGCAGCAAAACAAATTAAAACAGCCAATACCTTATGTCTGCATGAAACCTATTCCCTATTGGTATAAAATATATGGAATTACAAAAAATGTGAAACAGAAAGGCTGATGATGCTATAAATGCACAATGACAAGTGACGTCATTAAGCCACCATTCATGCTTCACGCAGTGTGTACACGCCCACATGACCTGAATACATTGAGCCACCCACCGGGCCAGTAAACACACAATGAATGGAATGTGCCACATACATACCATACAGGCATTCTTCTCCCACGTTACCTACCAGTGCTGGCTGTTTTACTTCTAGTACAAACCAACACCTTCGGCCTTCACCCTGCTGCCTATAACAGATCAGCTATTTAAAACCTTTCTAGACCACAGAGATGAGCAATAAACAGATTCACCTTCATATTGGCCATAATCTGGTGGAAAAGCAATTCAAGCTCAGAACAGTCTTTCTCCATGATGTAAGCTTTTCTGCATAAACGAAACAGCTTTCGTAATCTAGCAGATAAAAATAAGCATAAAAAGGGCAAGAACTTTCTTTCAATTTTCTATGGTATAAGTAAGTAGCATATTTAACATTGTCAACAACACACAATAATAAACACCCAATACCAATACATAACACTGTGTCACATTTAGAAAAGTTTCAATACTCGCATCAGGCTCAGAGGTACATGAGCTCAGGGACCAGCCTAATTTTCTGACACTGTAAGTGTTGCAGGGAAGTATCACAGGGTCAGGATCCAAATCAATGTTTGACAGCAATGGTGATATTGGGTATCGGCCGATATCCGCCAGTATTGGCATCAACTGAACCAATAATCATTTAAGTATTATCAACAGTACACTACCAGTAGTAATGTCATTCTTTGCTTATCTGAGTACTTTTGCACTTGCACGACTACGAGAGTTAGAACATATCTTGGTAATGATTCAGGACCACATCCAGTCCACTGTAGATCGAATCAGTGCTGGTCTATTTTTGTACATTGGCACTTGTCTGACAGAATAATAATTATTGTCAACGGTGTGTCTCCTCTGATGTTGGCCAGTTGTTATCCATATGGATGGTTAATCCACATGCTGAATTTAATCAACACTGAGATGCACCAAGCCACCAATACCAGTGCCATCAATCAGACTATTGCACGACTGCATTACCAACTAATTACCACCACCTGCTGCAGAAAGCACAGTATGTTTGATTGCCATTTACTTATTACTGGACCAGATACTGATATAAAATTACTGAATTGGTCCGGTCCAGTTTTTGTGTATCGTTCTAATGCTAAAAATTACGGAATTACCAACTGACAGTTCTACAATTTACTGACTAATGACTATGGAACAGTCAACCAAGTTAATCGTGCCTGCATGCTGCTGTATGAGGATGACAAAACTAAACAGGTAGCTGATTCAAGGAAGCTTTATTTGACTTTATCGCAAGATGTGATTGGAACATATAATGTCATTACTTCTGGAATTAACCATGTGGCAGTCTACTGGATGAAGTTTTACTTTGGATAATACAAGAGTTTGACTACGGTTTTTAGCTGAGTTTCTACCTGGAAGCTACCGTGCACGACAAGGCAGTACAAGATCTACAACAACAACAACAACAACAACAACAACAAATAGCTGATTCCAAGAGTTCAGTTCTGTGTAAACACGGTCAGGAATGGGATGTTCATACCCTAACGGACAGCAAGAAACTAACGCAATGCTCGTACTGTATACACAGACCACACGATAGGCCACACGGCCGTAATTACCTGTAGTAATCGATATCACAAGGTTGATCAAGTAAAACGTTGAAATTCGATCACATTAATATGTCCGTGTTAATAAAACCATATGTACATGTTACAAAATATACGACAGCTCTGTTATATAATTTACTCTCCCTTCCATGCTATTTTAAATGATTTTCAGATCAAAACAAAACACTACCATCAATCAACCACAGAGCTCTCATGACGTCATATAATAAATAAGTAGCCATGTGGTAGTGTGGCAGTCACCATTCGCCACTCACTTAAAGCCAACGGAAGTAGGCATTAGGCACAGACTGTTCTTATATTCATGATTCACGCTTTCGCATCGCCCGTATGTCCTGCAACATTAGATACACGGTTATGTCTTAACCCATTAGCTATAACACATGCCTGTAGGACCATCGCCTAGCCTTGAGAGTTTATTAGCGCGATACGTTTTTTCTACGAGCTCTGTCCGTCCCTAACGTTGGTCGACTGGATTGTTATCAAATAGTGCAACAAAATGGAAATTGGCATATGACAGGATAGGCCAGTCTTAGCTACTTCTACTTGCATGCCAAAGCTTAGTCAGATCACAGTATTCTCTGATGTGGGCATTCAGGGGTAGACCTGTGGACAAGAAGCTCTGCTATTGAAGAGGGACTGCACGACGCACTTAACGTTTTGATACAATACCGGAGTGTGACAGACACACACACACACACACAGAGACAGACGAACAGACACACGACGAAGGCATATACCGCGCTTAGCATAGCGTCGCACAGTAAAAAAATGTTCAGTTCTGCACTTTGGCGACATCCAACAGCTAATAGATCCAGGGCTGCAAAAAAAACCTAAGTTTTAAAAAATGTTTTAGTTTTTTTTTGCTACGAAGACCGGACACGAAACTACAACCTAAAAGCACATGAAAAACATCTCATACTGTCATACACGACGCCCTACTCTCCTTTTCACAAACTACAGCATGAACAACTGCAACCATAACTTTAACTGGTTACGAGACTAAAACTCGCTTGTACTTGATAAAAATGAACAAATAAGAGAATGTTAAAATTACTGAGACAGTTCGTATGGCTGCACCACACAGTTTCTCTGTATACAGTTCAAACATTACAGTATAAATCAGTAACTAATCAAATTTAATTGAACATTTAACATTCTGCATATTAATTTTTAAATATAGGTATTTAAATACGCATTTTTCTACTTTTCTGCGATCTTCATCACAATTCACTTTCAACAGCATTAAACTGAGAGTGTGACTGTTAGCACAGATTCACTATTTGTTTATTTATATATTTAATAATTACGCATAACGCATTCATGCTGCTGCAGTCAGTTCAGAAAACATCTCCTGAGCATAAATATCACAGAATCATCAACTAGAACATTGCTAAAGTTCCAGCAGCGAGTTCAGTGCATATCGACGTATAACAGAATCTCGACAGCACGTGAAGAGGCTACGTCCATCGGAGACGGCGCGATACACCGGGTCACAGTCCGAGCCAGTCAGCTCAGTACACAGCTTCTGGTCATCTTGTGCCACTCCAGTCAATGCTGCTGTGCTCATGCAGACACATGAGCCATCGCCTAGCACACAATAAACAACTGCTGACAAAAAGTGACCACACTCACATGCATTGAGAATATTATTGTCACCGCTTTGGGGACACACCAGATGGTGCATGCAGTCTGAAGCACGAATAATGCACACACACACACACACACACACACAGAGACGAGAGTTTGCAGCTCACAATGTCTAAACATCTCAATAATTGCAGTAATAAGAGAGAAATAAGCGTTCTCACAGCAAACAACTGACGACTCAACCAACCTGCCGTGAAAATGAAATTCTGTCCAAGAGACAGCACAGACAAAATGGCCGACCGTGTCTCTTTAGTGGATGATACCGGACAACTGCAATCAGCAATTTATACCCATAGTTAAATTAACATAGTATTCATGTATGAAATTAACATAGCAGCTATTCAGAATATAAAGCGGCTAACAATACAGAGCACTGCTACTACTATGACTACTCTTTGTTTTATGGGCACTGTAATATGATATGATGTGCATTTAGTTAACAACTAGATTAGCTGAAACAAAGCTTTAGTGTTCAGATGCCTTTAGTGATGTTAACATGTCAATTCAGACTCTGTCAAAGATGCTACAGCTTTCGTTGATAGTGTTACCTATTTACATTATCTAGATACCATTCAGCAGCACAGTAGAAAAAATAGAACTGACATGGCGAGCATGATGTTTTATCAATCTACTAAAACAGTTAAATCAAATTTCATTACTCCGGTACTACAGAAAGTAATACCCAGTATTTATGTAAAAAAACTGCCAATATATACAACAAACTATGTGGCTTGCTGGACTGACATACTTTAGTAAAGTCGACATACACACAAACCTTGGAGCACGCAGGTCAACGCAATGAAGAGAGGAGTCTTGTGTGCCACACACAACGACAGTATCGTTTACAAAGCAGCAACAGTTGACTGGACTTCCAACCGACGTCTCAAACACCTACACGGATAACACACATGTGAACACCCACAAGCAACCTGTTTAGCAGCCAGTGTACTGAAGAACGTGCGGCACTGGCATCAGCAAGCCGACGTAAAGGGAGCACTGTGTTTGACGGTGGGTGATAAATGGACGAGGCTCAATAACCACCAGTTACAATTAGTGCTCAGTGTTCCCATCGATTCTCTGACACTAATAGTTGGGCAGCAGAAAGGATATCTGGCACGTAAAATCCCTGTTCCAGTAATCCCACGGATTATCTTATGGAACAGGTGGCGAAGGACGGTATAACTTCCGGGAAACCAACTGACTTTGGAGGATGGTACAACTTAGGAAACCAACTGACGTATGTTCATTGGGAAAATGATTCAGTCGTTAAACACAGGAAGTACTGTCCAAGCAAACAAGAGTTAACTAGTTGACCTCCAGTCGTGAGCAGTGACCAGTGCAAATTTCCACGACAAGATGCCTTTCTGATTCTAACAAGAATAATCAGTTGTGGACGTTGTCCTTCATTTACTGACATCTGAGGAAAAAGACTTCACTCTCTCTCTATGACGGTAAACCAATGACACTAGCCTACACAGAGACAAAAGACTTGAGAAAAATAATACTACACCATAAACTCCAGTCTAACAGTTGTTTTCCAGGCAAAACCAGATCGGTTGTTGATCGCCCATGGCCTTCTTCTCCACTTGTTATGAACTAGGTCTTTTGAGGATCAGTCGCATGGCTACTGGCTTCCTGGCATCCAGTAATGGCATCAGGGTACTGAAGTCTCAAGAAAACCCAGTTGTGGAGTAATCAGTGACCGTGTCCTTTTTTCATCCAAGATAACATCAGAAAAAAAATTCTAAACAAGAAGGCAAACATTTGTTCGATCGACAGTAGTGGCAGTTCCAATAGAAAACAAGAAACATGACAAATATCACGCGCCTTCTTTCTACTGTGCAGTCCAAAGCCCTGTAGTGAGCCACTCTCGCATGCCAGCAGCAGCAGTTTGCCTTCGGTCAGTATTTCCCGATCATCTACAATTCAAAACGTTTATTTCACTACATCAACACATCATGTATATAGCAGCCTAAACAGCACAGCAACTGAAAAAGCCAATGTTTGTGATATTCATCACGGCATCAAGGCTACAACAGCGTAAAAAAAACTCAGATTTAGATACAAGGTGCTAAAACCAGACGTGGTCGCTGTTCTCAGTCATAACAGCAGCATTCAGGCAAAATCTGCTCAGGAAATCTACAGTATTGGTGTCCCGACAACTCAGTTGTGACTCTGACATTATGAAGATGGCATAGATAATGCTGCTGAGTAAAACTCTAGCGTCTTCTCCAGAATCTGAACAAATTAGTTGCTGTCAGTCAGGACATATGTGAGTTGAAGCTATTATACAACAAAAATATTTTTTTGTTGATTAATCGTGGACTTTCAGTCAATTAATCTTTGATTAAAATAGACTACAATAATGCTTGATTTTCTGGTTGGTGAAAACACAATTTTGTCACAGAGCTGACTGTTGGATTTCACTTCCAGCACGGGTTTCTTATATCAGCGATCAATAGTAACCAAAGCTGTAAACTGCACCATTTTTCAGGATAGCAGCATGCTACAGATGAACAAACATCAGCAGAGATGTCCTATTACTAAAATATTCTAGTCTACGATTAAAAAAAATACTCGATTAATCGTCGCAGAGAAATGAGTCGATTAATCGTTCATTGTGTTTACATTATATTATTATTACTATATAACTGGCAGCAGTAAACACAATACCCGAAGCATGATCTGGCTGTAGAAGGTCAACGCTAGTTGAAGGAGTATGAACACTGCAGCCGTTAATAACGCTGTCAGCAGCATATTTTGCAAGGCAAGCGGACTGGCCACAATCCCACAGACGTGCTGTGCCGTCCCGTGACGCCGACACAACATTACGGCCACGCTCGACTATCGCAACATCCATCACTCCTACGACACATAATAACTTCAGTAACACACACACACACAGCCATTTTACGGCCCTTTGTCCGGGACTACCCGCGTAGGCCAGTACCAGAAGAGACATTCACCCACTCACACCTGAAATGTGTTGTGGGAGTCTGTCATCATTGTGGATTTTACAAGGTGTGGGGAAGATAATAGAGGCAAGTGTGCCGACAATTTGGAGGCCACCCTATCTGGACCATCGATGCCACCACCTCCACATCCCCCAATTTTACGCCGAAAGCCCTTTATGCCGCAATTTATCCTGGCTTGGGACAGGCACCAAATATGCTGGATTGCATACCTGGAGGCTTTGTTCCAGGTAATATAAACGTTCATTCACTCATCACTATCTTTGTGTTATTGCACAATATATTTAACAGATTCCCCGACAGTATTATTATTATTATTATTATTATTACGCAGTTTTTAACGTGCCATATGTCTGTCAAAGTATGACGAAATCGCAGGCGCGTTAATTTAGCTGTTGGGTGGAACAGCATTTCTGCACCCTCTTTCGGAGTTTTCTTTTTTATCTACTTTTTTTGTCACAAACTATCTATGTTGTAAACAATACATTTTTCACCAAACCTTTCTCAACTTTAGTCAAAATATGTCCGTGACACCATCTCAAACTATGTTGTTGTTCATCTGTTTCTAGTCTTTGTAGTCTATGTCTCAAATCATCACATGTAAACCTATCTGTTACTCCAACACCGCACTTACCACTTACCCACTATCTGTCTGACTGTGACAATACCTGCATTGCTGCATATTTAACATTGGATTTTTTGTGTATTAAATGTATTTGTCTATATGTAAAGGTACAATATGACCCAACTTGTGTTGAAAGCACTATTATATATTTCCCATGAGGTTTCCTATATAGCTATATGTATGTTTTATATCATAACTGTTTTTAATGTTCATTACGTATGTCAGTACTTCTAATTTATATGAATCTTGGTTTCCCATCATTTTTCGTTTACTAATGTTTCATATTTGTGCTTCTTTTCAGTATGCCTGTGTGTGTTAACTTGCTTTTATTTATTACTCGTATTTTAATCTTTGCATATACATGTAATACATGTTAATAAATGCTACTTACCTACTTACAAGCTCAACTTAAAATCCAGCCAACGAACCTGCGCTGTGGCCAATCAGCGTTGCAGCACACTGGCCAGTCTCAGCGGACCATATCTTTAGTTGGGTGTCTGCACCACCAGAGAGAACCACAACACCAGAAGGAAAGAAACGACACGTGTACACGTCACCATAGTGACCCTCTAAGCGCCGCTGCATAGCATTACAGTACAGTTCCATTAAAGACAAAATAAATATAATCATGCCTTAAAATACATTAAAAAGAAAAACAACTCAACGCCAATCACACTGGATATGGAAACCAATCTTTTTCACTGTCCGTCTGTTTACCAAAACCTGACATAACTGACAGTTTTATGACAAACGCACTCTATATCACATATTGACTGGATAATTCTGCACTAGCAAGACGATTAAATCAAAATACACGGCCGAAGAAATTCAAAGCAATACTGAAAGCCTCACGCGAAGTTCTCCGTTATCTATGGTCCAGACGAGCAGTTGTCCATCGGTATCACAGGATGCTGCCAAACCGCCGGCAGTCACGTCGACGCAAGTCACCTTTATGTATAACATCAGAGATTCAACAATTTATAATAACGAACAACACACACAAATGTACAGTACATTTTCGAGATTGAACTGCATCAGAGAGCTGGTCTTCCTAAAGAGCAAGCAAACACAGTTGAACCACACGATTCAGCATCGTAACCATTCGTCTCATTGCAGCATTTCACAAAACATTCACTAACATATGCAGAGATAAAGTGCTGCTTGTTCAGCAACTGGAGATATTAAACTCTAACTTCTGCTACTCGACTCATGTAATACCACTTAAACATGCTAAAGATAATGCGTAAAGGCGTATCTAAAAGTGGTTTCATTACACACTTACACAATATGTGGAAAAGTTTGTGAAAATAATACAAAATATTTATCACTTGCTTTGAAGCTTAGAAGCATTTCGTGTACCAGAGTACATAGCATACATGTAACATGCACACATATTGAAGAATTAAGTGACTTGGTAAAGAATAACAGAAACTGTGACTGCAATTGTAATTGTGTACATGGCTAGCACTAAAATAATGCACCATATGTGATCAAAGAATAGCATATCACTTCTTATAATAAACAGAATATAATAACAGACATATTTATAATTAAACTTTTGACATTTAATACAACAAACATATAATGTAAAACTAGAAATGCATAGCAAAGCCTAGCGAAGAGCCCGCTCGGCGCCGCAGTGTTGCCCCCTAGCAAGTAGTGGTGAAACAAAACCGTGCTAACATCTGGCAAATGTGCAAAGAATGCACATAGTATTAGTATATAGCACATAGCATTACGGCAACATTATTTGGTTGCCATCACAATGTCCCTTGACAAATTGGAAAATAAAATACAGATCCCTTATCTGTACGTAAATCGCTTCATATGGTGAAAAGATTACGAAAATCGGTCCAGTATATCCGGACATAGGTGACTATATACGCCAGTTCTTGGCCGTGTCGTACCAGACGTACGCAAATAAGCCCTGTCATCTCTGGAGTTACCAGGCAAAAGTTCACCAAATTTTTAGACGATGTAGCCCCATCATCTCCACTATTAATGCGCACAGCTAGACCATGATATTGCAATTCGTTTTCTAGCACTAGTGCAATGAATGCAAGTGGCACTGATAACATTTTTGCAACATTATTTGTTTGCCGTGGCAACGTTCCTTGATAAATTGGAAAATGAGGTACAGATCCATCATCTGCAAGTAGAGCGCTTTATTATGGTGAAAAGATTGTGAAAATTGGACAAGTATATCTGGAGATATTCGACTAAATGCGCCAGTTTTTTGGCCATGTCATACCTAACGCTACCCCACACTTAGATGAGCAGTTCTTACAGTTCTCTGGATTGGGTTTTGTCACACTGGGTGCATTTCTCTGTGTATAGCCTAGATTTATTTGTGTTTATCTGTGTGTATTTTGTGTTTTTGTTTGTAATACTGCATATATGTTGTGTATTTGTCAGCACAGTGGGGTGGACCTAATGGGATTGAAGCCTGGTCCTTAGGACTTCTCTTCCTTCAGTGCTTTGACACTGTTGGTTGGGTCTTTTGACCCATAAAACCCGTCCCCGATGTGACCTATAATGTGTTTGGTTGGACGTTAAACCTTGCTCAGCGTACCTGACGTTCACAAATAAGCACTGTCTACTCTGAAGTTACTGGACCGAATTTCACGAAATTTTTACACGATATAGAGGCATCATTTACACTGTTAATGCGCACATTAAGATAGCGATAGTCCATTACTTTTGGGAATGACAGAGCGACAAGTGCAGGGGGGTAGGTAATTTTGCTCCATTTTTGCCACTAAATTGGTTGCCATGGCAACGTCCCTTAAGATATCGCAAAAAGAAGGTCGGATTGGTCATTTGCAATTCAATACCTACCATATGGTGCAAAGACTGTGTAAATCGGTCCAGTGGATCCTGAGATACTTCGGCTCTGAGCGAACAAATCTGGTACGACACAAAATTGGTTGCCATGGCAATGTCCCTTGAGACATTTAAAAAAATTCAGATATATCATCTACATCCAAAACGCTTTCAATCGGTGAAAAGACTGCAAAAATCGGTTCAGCGGATCCTGAGATAATATGTTTCCGAGAATCCATTAATGATAAAAAAAAAGAAATTACGTAAGGTAAAATATATAGCCCGGTCGGCAAGTTTGTCGAGCGGGCTAAATAATTGGGCAGCAAACCTGCTTGTTGGTAGGGTGAACATTGGGAAAGGTTTTGTCTGGAGCGTGAAAGTGAGAACGTAAAATTCCTAACGACTCCTTGCTATACTGGACAGTCATGTGTAACTACAACAACAACACAAAAAGTAAATTTCCCTCGAGAAATTAGATTACTGCAATAAAATCACCACCACTGATTTTTGCTGTAATAAGAAAAAATAAGTATACAATTATTGAGAATATTATATCAGCATTCTACAGTAGAACAAGTCAACAATTCAGAAAACATCTCTCAGATTACAAAATTTAAAGAAAGTTGTTCCAACACAAATGCCATAAATTACTCTCACAATCAATGCAGACAGAAGATGTCACTAATAACTTACCACTCACAGTGCTCACAACTTCATAGAACTTAAAATATATTGCCGCATTTAAAAAAAATTATTAACTTTTACATAGAATGTTTGGTGTCATAAACAACTTCGGTTGTAGCATTCACACTTATGACTGTCATCATGTGGCAAAGTAGAAAGTTTCACATTTTAGTAAGGTCATGGAAAAGTAACTGGGGAGAGGGGTAGCGCCAATGCCAAACCATCTCAACTATGTCATATGTTTAGCGCCATTCAGCAAGTATCCAACAAAAAGGTGATGTGCAATTTGCCATAAAAAAGCCATCAAATGATTCATTTCAATTCGTGTGAGCACAACAAACAACAAAGAATTGCGAGAATAGAGCACAGCTGTTACCGTAGAGTATTGTTCAACAATGAATCCATCAGCAGACTGTACACTGACACCACTCTGGGCTGGTGCACACGCCTTACTTTTCAACTCACTGTAAACTGCATTTCTACCTATCAGCAAACCAAATTCACTATTCTGCAAACTACTGCACATTACTACTGCTACTACTATCACTACTTACAGTTTTGTTTAACCGGCTTAGTTTAGTCATCACATACCCTGTGAGCATCAAATTGAAAGCAAAAGTAAACTAAACAGTTGCCTTTTTAGTTAAGGATCAAACTACATAAACCAATTATGGATATATCAACATTGGGAATATGCCTAAAATGTACTTTATGTAAGTATTTCTTTAAATTAGTTAGCAGTATCTGACAAACTACTATTTCTCACTGAACTTAAGTGTGTGTGTAGTTCAGTGCTGTAACAATTTTTAAGATTGACTTCCAGATCGCAATTTCATCTAGAATTGAATGCAAAATCAAGTGGGCTATTTTGGATAACCAAAGGATCAATTTGTGTGCACTGTCTCCTGCTGTGCAAGGTCTGAGTTCAATTAGCGTCAGTACTCAGTCAGGAGTCAGTCGAATTAAGCAGGAGACACATTTTATGCCTTCTGTTAATGCTGTCAGCCAGTGCCATGGTATAAACTGTAAGCTGACACCTCTACTTACAGTCTGTTTACCAACTCATCCATCGTTTATCTGTTTGCACTTTGCACCAACAAACTATTAATAACTTGGGGTGGGATTCATGATGCCTGGCAACGATAACTTAAATTTAAATTTAAATGCATAAAATTTTACAAGAAATCAACAGTTATTGAAACAATGATTTACCACTTTTGTTTAAAAAAACAAGTTTTCAAATGAAAAACAAACCATATTTTTTAAATGCAATCCAAGCTTTGCCAC
>Ga0209782_1000743_pt1 | contig 15239 bp, 11 predicted proteins | sample WorMetmaBAHAMAS1_FD_187390 | JGI IMG/M metagenome (GOLD analysis project Ga0209782, IMG submission 187390) | Marine gutless worms symbiont microbial communities from Max Planck institute for Marine Microbiology, Germany - Inanidrilus... | ecosystem: Host-associated > Annelida > Digestive system...
TGCGTCCAGTCCGCGTAGCCCGGCCGTCGTTAATAAGGAGTTATTACTCACCCCAATACTGGCCGACGCCGCCGCCGCGGGCAGCGGACGATCGTCAAGCGGTGTTGATGTCCGTGACAGTCGTACGCCCTGCACCGCGATGCATGGCACCGTGATGCACGGCACGGCAGTGTTCGTCGCAGTTATTGCCCACCGCCGGCAAGCTAAAAGCAATCGTCAGTGCGAACGTCTGCTTGTTTCCACCCAGTCTTCCGAACCGACTGACCCGGCGAACCAGAGTTATCGTTTGTATATGGCCGCACCTGCGATCGAAAGTCAAGGTCACCGATCAAGGCAAAGGGTTAGGTTTGAGTACCGACTGACGATTTTGAGTGTGATGGCATCAGCTGCGCGCTAGCGCGGCAAGGCGTGCGGCATGGCACGGCCGATCGAGGCAGGCCGGCGAAGTCCAGCTCGTGTAGGCGTGGTAATTCGGTCGGTCTGAGTGACCTAGATCCTCGATCGAATATAGTTTGTCTAGTGTATTCAATCACTCAGACCAGTACTTAAATAAATGGTACGCACAATATACTTACAGTGTATGTACCATGGCTGGTTGGTTGGTTGATTGTAGTTTAATGGCACTTTCAAACACAATTTAGGCAATATTGCACCTTTAGAGTAGTAATTTGCTACAAAGAGTTATATTTTAACAAATTTAAGTGTTGATTAGTGCATTTCAAAGTCAGTAAAACAACTTAGCATTGAGAATTTCTATAAATTGTATAAGTAAGCTGTACATGAAATGGGAGATGGGTGTAACTAAGTTGGTCGACTATAGTTTAACATTGTTTTAAAAGCTTAAATTTCACACTTAACAATCAAATATTGACGAATATTGCATGCAGAAAACAAGCCTGAGTAGTGTGTATATAACGTTGCAAACGTGTTAAGGTTGTTGATCGTACTGTATTGATTACATCCACCGTTATTCAATGACAAATACTGTAACAGCATATCAAAATATCCGACAATCATAAAAACAGAACACATAAAAGGGCGGATCACTGCAAACAATTACAGCACTGATTCTGCCAAATGGTATAAAAAAATATACACAGACAAACGGACAATCACACCTTAATGTTAACTGTTAATAGCAGCTTTAGCTTACAGGACGAATCAACAAGCAACATAGTGTACAGACCACAAAACTGTGCAGATATCGACAAGACTACGTCACTAAGGAGATGAAGCTGGACCAACCAGATACACATGTTCTTTGGTGTTTGGCTTGACAACGGCTGCATTTTTTATTGCGTCAGACCGCTCTACAGCGATCTGCCCCAATACTGTGTCGTTCTTTTACTACGTCCCACGGTCCAAGCGATCCAAACCACGTTCTTTAATACCAGATGGGACTGCTCCGATATTCGTCGGAGGTTAAACTAGACAGCGTGACAGTTGCTACGCTGGTGTTTTTTTGGCACCAAAACGATAGATGGATAATTCTGATGAAAAGTATGTATTTGTAGTGTATTTTGTTAAGTTAACTGATGCTTTTATATAATTGTTTTGGATAACAGTTTTCTATATTTAGTTAAAGGTAGACGAGCGCAGTAAATCAGTACTTTAATTATACACCTGCAACGCTGTGTCGTTCTTTTATGCTGGGGCAGATTAATCCAGTCATAGTCGTCCGTCTTGGACTAGATTAATCTAGACTGGAATAAAAAATGCAGCCAATGATTGATTCTGTTGTTCTTAGGTATAGCAGAACAACCCAATCTTGACACTGCCTTGTGACCCATGACCCATCTCTGATATCAATCAGCTAAGAAGTTCATTTATTTATCCCCTGCATCAAGTGAACAATCAGCAGCCAAGTATACAACTAAAATTCATTAAAATCTGGACAAAACAAACATGTCTAACTGTTATCCTGACACTGACAGCAATCTGACATGGCTATTTCTGTTTCACGGCACTTGTCTGGTACAATATATGCAAACAATTTTAGAACAGTGCATCATTATGGGGTGCTGCTACTGGCGACGAAGCATTAAAAAATTAACACCGAAACAAAATATGCAGCAGCAACAATACAACAATTATCGAGTTAACAGCATTCAGCACCAGTTGATTAGTGTTAAGTAAAACAGTGGCACAGCGACATTTTGAAGAGTCCCACCAACGTTTATCAGTGAAGTCAGGGCAGGGCTCTATTGTTAAGTAAAATTCCAACAGTCTCAGCCTAGCATGTGTGATGTTACAGCACTTACACTGTTCATGTATTTTTTGCTCATTATTAGTTTTTGGTTGGCCAGTTTTTTTCTCCGACGTTACTTTTGAAACAATCGGAAGTTGGGAGGCACCAGTAAATTTACCGCATGCACCCGAACCCCATGTAGCTATGCCACTGAGCAGAAAAAGCTGATTCATAAAGCTGAGCAGACATCTACCATACATAACATACAGTCACAGCAAAAACATCTCGTGGCTTATGCACTCACATCATTAAACTACGTTCACTGCTATTCAGAGTATGATTATCAAGTTGGCAAGTAGTCACTGTAAACACACAACAGGTCACTTGTCAACAGACAACTGAACCTAGGCACTTGATGCTAAAACTCAAAACGACGAAGAAACAGTATAAAAGGCACAGAAAACTAAACATAACAGCACTAACAATTATCCGTAAGAACTGACCAGATATGTGTGTATATCACTGTAGTGCAAATACAGCACAAATAATTCTGCTGATCTTTCTGCTATTGTCCAGACATTCATCAGCATTTAGATGTTGCCTACTGTAGCTAATAATAATCAACGATTGTTTCAAAAGATCTCTGGCATGCATAATGCAAAAATGCATTAACTCAAGATTATATTATTCTGACAGTGTTATGTCTTGTCTAGATATCTGAGATTGGCAAAGTTGGGTATGCAGAGGGAAGACATGGAAAACAGAAGAGAAAAGGCATATAGTAGGGGCATACTGAGATGCAGCATCCCATTATGTAGCATCTGCACAAAAAGGCTCCACTAACCTGCAAAACCACTAGCTGTCAACAATTTAATTTCATTTTGAAAATTATGTTGTACACATAATGTAGTGTAAATTTGATACAAATTTCGCCAATGCTGTAAACTGAGCAGAAAGAACTATCTGCTAGTGAATGTAATAATCAGCTGCTAATTCACTGATTGATTTGGCTGAGGTTTCCATTTGACACTAAGCAGGTCATTTGGGGATGCTCTTCCAAGCCAATCTCTTGGCTAGTACTGAGAAAATTAAAATCAAAGCCAGGAAAAAAAACATAAACAACACAATAAACCTAAGCTGACACAAAACTAAATCTACAACCAAATCAATGACATACAAATCATCAAACACCAAAAACAGTAACATCTTGCCTCATACATCATCCAGCCTGGAAATGGAGCAAGCCTATTCTCAATAGAAAAGATAAAGGAGAAGTGAATAAGAAAGACACTATAAGCAATAGAAAAAGTTAGTAAGTTACAAGAAGCAAAAGGAAGAAAATGATAAGGTAAACAAACACAGAATCTATATAGTGCCAAAATCTACAATGATTCTAGGGTTCATTAGGCCCTAGCACCCTCACGGGGTAATCAGCTGTTAATAAATCAGCAACAAGTCACAACTAATCAACAGCCTCTTCAAACAGAGCTGTTAAAGGCTAGAATAGGCTCGATGCTGTAGCTGAAAGTCAAAATAAACCACAAACCAAAACAATGACTGACAACACCAATGCTACTCACTAACTTATGTAATCACATAAGTAAGTATGACTTTGTATTTATTTCTGTTGCAGAACGTCTGCTAGATTTAACAACCAGTCATTTCACACAGCTCACAAAAACTTTTTTCACTTCCCACAAATTGTGAGCCCTTCAAAACTGTGGTTTCAAATGCCGCCACACTCTCAGCACCCTCCTTAATGCAGCCCTGATTTCAAAACATGATCATTTACATATGCGCTGTATAAGAACACTTAACAATCAAAATATCAATATATACAGGGTGTGCCAATAAAAAACAATCCCTTAGGAAACATTCATTATCTCAGTTGCTGTAAAAGATTTTATCACCAAATTCACAGCTTTCACTGAGGAGGATTCGCGCCACATACAAAGCAAATTTCGTCACAATATTTCATATGGTTTAAATATTACAATCATTTGAACTTAAAAGTGCAGTTTTCTAAGTGAACCAGTAACTAACTGCAATTCTGATGTAAAAATTACAGAAAATGCACCATATGGATGTGCCAGTGGATTATTATGTGTGAGGTACTATGCTGGAACACTATCAAAGACCCATGCCAAAGCTGGCCAACGTAATGCCAAGATAAAAGACCCGTTTTGTCGACGACACAAAATGAGTTGCTTTACAAGTTCATTGATAAGGCACTTGTATCATTTTGCAACAGATTTCTATCGTGTGTTCCTGCAACTAGTGGACACTGACACTGAGAACAGTCTGTTTAAATACAGAGTGAGCTATAGGCATCTTACATTATTTGTTATACATGCATATTCAATGTGCAACTGCATGTTCACATGAAAAAGTGAATTTTAAAGTTTAAACTGCTGTATCTGAGGAACTATATTAGTTATTTCAATAAAATTCGCAGGATATGTTGTGCAAATAATCTCATACAAAGTCTGAAAGTTTTGCTCAAATCCGTACTACCATGGCTGAAATACAGCATTTTCTTTAGGGGATTGTTTTTTATTGGCACACCCTGTACATACGAAACCACACAACAGCAGCATATCTATGAAATTACAGATGAACAGTAAATTGTTTAAAATTACTACTCTAAATAAGCTTAATGATATGTAAGAATAAAAAATGTTGAAGCAGTGACATACTGGACAATATATAAAAGCCATCTGGCCACAAGTGTATCGCATCATCCACATTTCAGAGTCACTACATATACTGTAATATTATGCAATACTCAACAGAAAATTCACTGTGCAAAAATGGCAGGGTGTTGGCCTCAAAGCATGTGGAAAGGCTCTATGGCCAGTTAAGAGCATGGCTACATTACTAATCTCATATAACTTTCCATCACTGAACTTTGTTGATTACGTAATTCATTATCAGAAGTGAATGTACCAAGAACAAATACAATAAAGCCTCCTTATAAATACGGATGTAATAAAATGTTACCAGACTACTACTGATGGTTTATTTGGCACTCATATCATACCAAAATACACGATAAAAAATAACCATGGAATATAATTCTCTGAAGATAGTTAAATAAATGTTCTGTTTATCACTAATCTAGTACATGCCAATAGACTATTGAAACCAAACATAAGACATACATATATACATGAAACTACACTATGCTGCAACTAAAGTGAGACCAAAATTCAAATACATTAAAGCAAAATATTATTTAACAGAAGCATAAATCATTTCAACTACACTGATTACTATTTACAAGGTGGGCCAAAAAATGGACTGTATTTGACTTTATAACTTCGCAGCGGTTAATCAGAAAAAGGCATGCGATAAGTTTCAGAATTTTGACTGGAAAAAAAGTATAAAACTTTGCCTGTCAGTGCTTTTAAATACTCTGCTTAGTTTGCAGAAAACTTCACCACATGGGAAATTATGCGGAATTTGACAAAATGCATGAAATTTACATAACTTTTAACTCAAACATGCAGTGAAAGTAACAGCAATGATCATCTGCACCCAGAATTTGTCTAGACAAAATTCAACATAGGCATCAACCTTTTTGGAATCTGATTGATCACTCAGTTCAACGTACTAAGTTGCTTAGCACACATTTCACACCATCTGTTGCAATGCACTTCATACTGAAGTGAATAATCCATAGGATTTAGATCCAGACTATTGCAGGCCAGTTTTCTGGTTCAATGAACTCCTGCACATAGAAGCATAGGTAAAGCAACAGTGCAGCATGAATGGCGTGCCAGTCAGTGCTCCATACTGCTGAAACAGGAAGTCATTATTTGACTAACAGCAAATGTTTAATGTTCAAGCAGCGTACATGATCACAGTAATAGGCACTGTTCATTTTCACTCTTGGTTGCACAAAAGGCTGTTAAAAATTGGATAAAATCCATGCTTTTTATAGCAAATATAGCATAATTTCAAATGTAGTGGGTATGCAAATTAGGCAAGGAATGTTTAAATGCACTAATATGCAAGTTTTAGACTTTTTTCCAGACAAGTTTCTGAATCTTTTGACATGTTACACGCCTTTTTCCTATTAACCATCGCAAAGTTATCACTCTCAAAACAGTCCTTTTTTGTGCCACCCTGTATTTAACATAAACTTTCAATTTTCAACCAAATATACAGTCTAGTTTGCATGTTTAATAAGTTTTTAAAATGTTTCCAATATTTGAACATTCGCTGCTTAATAAACAATTTCTGATGCTGTGACTGATAATCTTTCACACTACTATAAAACTAAGCTTATTTAAGGCATAAACTATGCTGAATATTTTGTTGAAGCTTGTGCAGTTTACGTTAATATTTAACATTTGACGGTTAAACGGCACAGTTCTGTTAGGTCATACATTGTATTTAAATTAATTTGAATTTTCGCCTCATTTCGAGTGGGATACATTGCATATTATTGATGCTTCTTGCAATGTGGGCCTACTATGCACAGTATATATCTATATGACTTAACAAAGAGTCCAAATAAAATATTGATGTTCATTTCAACAAACAGTGACAGACAGGCACATACTATTCAACAATTTCACAACAGCAACCGAAAGACAGTTACAAAAATTGAAGCCAGAAAATCAGTGGTAGAGTAATTACAGCAAAACAACATAACAGCACAAAACAACGTGACAGTAGAAAAATAACACTAGTCAGCTGCTGCCTCTGAAATCACGACCTTACGGCGTTATACAAATGCGTTTATTGTTATTTATTATTAAGCCATCTCTGCCAAACATCGTTAAGTCATTACCTCAGCAACATTCTTATCGTAAATGCAACAGTTCATTTGATTACACTCTCAATTATATATTAATTTTAATTTTATTAACATCTGATACATATATCATGGACGGTATGGGATAATAATATGCACAGTTTTTCAATAACCACAACGATGCAACCATTTAACCAAAATGGAATGGTTTTCACCAAGATGTTGAGAAAATTCACTAAAGGTTCAGATGCAATTGCATCAATTGTTCAAACACAGTGCTGTCAACCAAGCCTCAGCCGATCATGACCCACCAGCTGCCTGACAACTTGCTTTCAACTCACGACAATTTCCTTTCAGTATCTCAAACTTTCTCGTTGATACATCAGTGGCTGTAGGACTCCTTAAACTGAGCAACTGACTTGATTGAGGTCAGGGCCACTTCACTGTCAGGTGTTTGGTTCAATGTAATGTGGTATGGAATGGTGCACCATCCTGTCAAATGGCTTATTGTCGGACACCTACTGGCTGTCAAGCAATGATTTCATCTCAACATGATGATGTGTTGTCATACAATGACAGCATTCTGTTGCTTTTTGGACTTAAGGACACATGAACTGAACTATTGAAAGTAATATTTTGTGTATATAATAAGATCAAACCAATTTACAAAGAATATTTGACCACTGCATCTGTATCTTCAGTTTTGTAGTATCTTGATGAAAAAACTGTCATCTTGAAATGCTGTATCAGTATGTTTATGTAAAAATGCAATTTATATTGGCACACCATGTCATATGGCCCAGTGGTGTAACAGTTAGGGTATTTGACTTGTGATTTAGAGGGTTGTGGCAATATAGAGATAGCAAAAAAAACACTATTAAATTGTACATACAATTATGTAACAGTGTGGTCAAACTGTGGCCATGATGTATAAATCACCTTAAGGCACTGTGTGCCTGTGACACACTGCCAAAGCTTCGCCAGACCTACAGTTACCTTCCGAGCCATATCGCATCACTGCCCTGTGATTGCGTAAACTATCTGCTTAAGGCTGTTGCCTGAAAAAAGGCTCAGAGACGAACCCAGAACCTCAGAGTCATAAGTGCAATGCCGTCACAATTACGCCACCAGGTCACACAATCATTAGCTGCAGGCTTCAAAGCATAACGTATGTCCGTAAGAAATTCCAACCTGCGCAGATTTCTATATACATGTATCTTACTTCAACGCCATAGTTCGCCACTCTATAAGCAACTGTTCCGTGCACTGCTGCAATGGTTTAATTTCTACAGTGCATTATTTGTGCAATGGCATTTAAACAGAGAAGGTAATAGTTGATAAAGACACACACACTCGTTTACTGGTTTATGATTGCTGCGAAACTTTTGTATGGTTGTATGTGGTTCACAATGCCATACAGAGAATGATCCTCGATGGAATCAATCTCATCCATAAACTGGTTTCATAAAGAAACATCGTCCAACTATGGCGGCTCTCCATATAGCCAGTATACCATATTCCACAATCCACATGCACAAGGAAGATAAGATAGCATGTAGTGTAGTAAGTAAGAGGTTCAAAGAAAGTTGCACTAGCACACTTACACTGTGCTTAAAACAGTATTGCAAACAGCATGAACAGTCTCACAGGCACAGATCAACTAGTTCAACAGTGGTCGGCGGGCTGGCGATGCTAACCGCGGTGGTCCATATGAGTAAGCACTAGGGCCGAGAGCAGACTGGCGAGTGGTATTGTACTTAATGACGGGAATGTCGGTCGTGGAGCCAGTGGTAGTTGGAATGGACTGTGTGGATCGTATCTGCTTCTGAACAGGACTGGAATTTGACGACTGTGAAAGATCCCACTGTGCACCTCGCCAGTTTGGCTCTCGTCTTTCTTTGTCTGCTTCACGGACAAAATGTGTTCTGCGTCAACAAACCACACAAAACTGAACAGCAACATAATTACTCATTATGTCTTCAGTTGTAATGTACAAAAATAAAAACTTATCATAGTTATTACAAGGTATGGATGCATTTGTAGTCACCAAAAGGTCCAGAAGCAATGTGTCATAAAACTTCTACAAGTTGAAGAAAATATCTTTCCAGAAATATACATGATTCAATAACAAATCAATCACGCAATGACAATAAAGCAACTAAAACTACATGACAGCTTGATTTACAATTACAATGAGGTATAATCTAATTTATTTATTACAATTAGTTGCAACATTTTGGAACTTAAGGTACAAATAAATACTAATGATGTTTAAAAAATTGTTAACCAACAGAAAACCAATTACTGAGGTTACAAAAAAGCTACTAGGTTTTAAACACAGCAAAATTTTGAAATAAAAGTTGTATCAGTAGTATGAGTATTATCTTACAAACACGATTTCATGCTGCTGTGTTAACTAGATGTGTAATCTGAAGTGCAATTAGAAGCAGACAGCTTTTGCAAATTAAATACAATTAGGATATCATACTTACTAAATAATTACAATTGGAATTAGCCTGGTTTCTAATTAACTGGCATCTACACTGTGTCTCAAAAAATTGCACTGGCATTGAACACTGTATCTTCAACGCACATCAACTGATTTTTAGTAATTTTTTGGTAAAGATATTGCTGAGACAGTAAGCTATGGAATGGTCATTTATTATCCCACCTCTCCTGACTAATGTTTCTGCACTACCTGGGAAAACATGAACCACAGAAATTGGGTCTTTCCAGTCATGCTGTATGTGTCTCAAAAATGACACTGGTATGGCGAGCTATATCATTGACATTCATCAACAAATTTTGATAATTTTTTGCAGAGTAATTAGGTCGTATTATTAAGCACTGTGTGCAAATATTATTTCTCACAGTCAGTTTTGTGTAACACCAATTCATTAACAAGATTAGTGTTATCAGTTATGCAAGTGCTGCATCATCTGCCGCACTGCCGTAACGAAGGTTGAACGACCCAGTAATCCATAGCTTTTACAACTTGTAGATAATGCCTACATACCAGCCATTGCTGGGAAACTCTCAGGCTAAATTCTCAGCATTATAGCCCTTTAACTGAAACAAATTTTTAATCAGAATCTTATTGTCTTTAGTAAATAACATGATAACCAGTGATGTCAAAAATAAGTTATGATCTCTGTCTTTGTATTCTCGCAGCAAATTAAGTGAGTAATAGCAAAGGACATAAAAAAATTAAACAGGCATATGATAGCTGAATCCCCACAACTATTGCCTGCCAAAATTAAAATTGGTTGATGAGTGTCGATGATATAGCAAGCCAAAGTAGTGTCGTTTTTGGTATGCAGCATGACAAAAAAGAGCCAATTTCTGAGGTTCGCGTTTCCCCAGGTAGTACAGAGACATTAGTCAGGAGAAGTGGGATAACAAATCACCATTCGATAGTGTACTCTCTCTGCACAATTTCTGCCAAAAATTACCAAAATCGGTTGATGTGCACTGAAGTTAAAGTGTGCTACATAAGTGTCGTTTTATGAGGCACAGTGTAGTGATAATTAGTTCTAATCAACAGCGAATCAATGATCAACATAATTAGTATTATTAAGCACCAGCACACACTGATACCTGGGATCTGCAGACCTTGCACGCAATTGATTTGTTGATTTGTTCACAGCAACTGCTGCTGTAGGCTATAATAACAATAAGCAAATAACAGAAAAAAATTACAAAATTAGTATCTCACCTACATCACTGCTGCTACAAATCACAAATGATGACAGTAATTTAACATCTCTCATTAATCAGAAAACCACAAATCAGAGTGATTATTACCAGGATATAATAATTCAAACTACAAGTGAGCAAGCAATAACTACACACACTGCTGACATAAGTAAAACCATATTAATTAAACTATTAAGATGTCAGACAATATGATCAATAATGCACGTTTCAATAGGGAAAAAACAACATAGCCCTCATGCATCACACAGCAACTTAATTTTTATTAAAAATCACGTCAAGCCGAGATTTTGCACTCTAAGTGAAATGGGTATCCCTAACATTCTCAACTGAATATTCATTGGAATATGCCTTTTTCACAATCCAAGATGGTGGCGACTATCAGTTGGGAGTAAGTACAAGTAAGTACATATATTAGGCATGGTTAGGGATAGTTGAACCAAATTTTGTCATGAGACATAGGATGACATTCTACCCTATTTCTGACATTTGTCAGTGAATTCAACATGACAGCTGCAGAAGAAATTTGAGTTACTAAGTTAAAATTTGGCACACTAAAGCAGTCTGTAACTGTAAAAACATGTAAAAAATGCTGTAAAAACATGCAAGTTTGCAAAAACTTGCAGTGCCTCTATAAATATGCTCTAAAACAATATGTTAATGCTAAAACAATATGCAAAAATGTGGGTGGGTACTGGGTAACTGTATTTGCATAGATGACAACCTCTTATTTTTGTTATACATTCTTTGTTGTTATCACGGTAAAATCAACAAATTGCGAATATTTTTAATGATGCTGGCAACATCACTACAAAAGACATCACTGATACCTATGGCCGGTTATAAAGCCTACTGTAATGGGTCTTGCCTAAAAGCTGGCTTGGCCTGGCCCAGAGACTCCCAGCCCTGATAGGCCTATAATGCAACACGGGCAGATGCAGCCGGGCATTGTATTCTACAATGAAACTTATTGTTTTCAAATTTAATTCTTGGTTCAGTTTTCAGTGAGTACATCATTTTTATGGAGCTAACTATATAACATACTATACAGCATACACACCTGCCTGCCACGGAAATACTGCGATTCTGTCAATGGATTCCGCAAATCATCATGTTGGTGCTTAGCAAGAGGCAGCGGTCCAGCACTGGCAGAATGCTTGACTACATGTGCTGGAGATGGATACCGGAAAACTTCGCTGTTCTGCTGAGCATGATATGCAGGTACAGAATACTGAGGTGATCTGCCGACTGCCGGATTAAGTCCGTGTACTGCTTGTATGCCTGCAGCTCTCACAGCTGCACTATCATTAGCATTCTCAGCAGTATAAATCCTTTGTCTGTTATTAACCTCATTTCTCTGACTCAGAAGCAGTCTGGATCCAAGCCTGTCTTGGTAGACCTGGTTAGGTCCATCAACAGCTGGATAATGCAGCCGATATGGATCATTCAGTTGTACAGCTTGCTGATGGGGATTTGGTCTACTTCCAAATGACAGCATCCTTTCTCCAGACTGACTTTGTCCATTTCTAACTCCAAGCATATCTCTTTGAGGACTGATTCTGTGAGGTGGAACTGTAGGCTGCTTGTTCCTGTGAATGCCGTAATTATCTGCCGGTGGTTGTTCTCGACAAGAATTACTCCTGCTTGCGGTAATCTGTGGATGCGTTCCATCTACATCTGTTGTTTGCAAGCCCAGTTTTGGCTGACTAACAGGATAGCTGAGAGGTACATGTTGGCGATAAGGATCAAGTCCTTGGGACACGGAAGTTGGGTTGTGGTGCCTATACCGGTCATAATTGCCAGCTGGTTGAGAATACTGCTGATAATGATAGACGGGTGTATGATGCTGATTCAGTGCCGATCTGTCATATACGTCTTGCTCAACAGGATGTGTGAATGACTTCATGGGAGCACTGTCTAGTATCGGTCTTGAATGACTAGGTGCATCTATGCCAGGAATCATTTGCTTTGGTGAGGTAGCTCTGACAGCTCGTGATGTCTGACCAACATTCTGTGGGCTGGAAGCCGGCTGCTGAGGGGTCGATATATACAAGGGACTACTGTGGGAATCTGAAAACTGTTGGGGATATGGTGGTAAACGCTGATGCTGTGGTGAATACTGTGACAGTCGATGTTCTGCATTATTAGCTAATGATATAGAAAAAGGTTCACTGGGTCCATTCTCAGAGTCAGGAATTACTTGCTTTGGTGAGATACCAACATCATTCGGTGGGCTGGACACAGGCTGCTGATGAGTGTACACTGGACTAGTATTGACAGTGGACAGTTGCTTGGGATACGGCTGTAACTGCCGATGCTGTGTAGAATTGTTCGATAGCTGATGTTGTGAATTATTTGCTAATGGTGGAGAAACAGGTTCATGGAGTCTGTGTTGTTGCTGTGTGACAGTTGGCGAAACAGCTGTGACATGAGGGAGTTGTTGAGAACTACTTCTGTCAGCTGGCGATGTGTGTAACTGTTCTTTGCTAGTGTTACCAGGAATGCTACTCGTCACCACTGGATGTGATATGGCTTTCTTTTCCAACCTAAAACATTGTACGCAGAATCACCAGTACAATAATTATCGTACTACTGCTCAACGTGACATTATTCAGTGAAATCAATGCAAAAATTAAAATAAAAGAAAAGCACAACTGATAAAATAATGCGCACATTGCATAAAACCACATAGCCAAAAAATCTACACTCACCGTTTATTGGGAAGTGGCTTTGCAGGTATGCTGTCTCTTGAAACTGACTTATTTGGAACACTCTTGTTGCGTTTTCGAGAAAACCTACACAAAAAACTTCATTGCAGCAATATAAAAAGTTCATTGCTTTACTGTTAATAATGTGTTGCATAGAATCAATTCTAGCATATACAAAAACAACAATAACTCTATTCACCCAGCTGACACAAAATGATATAAGTGCAAACAATAAAGTTAGCCAACAAGAAAGTTAAATAACAAAATTAGTTCAATATTTGTATATCATGACTGCAAATAAGGTGTCACTGTATTCTTGCCTCTTTATCTTGCCAAAAACTGGCCAATTTTCAATATTCTTTCATTGTGGACTAGAGGAAGTTTGCAACAGACAAAGTATTACTTAGTGAAATATTAATGTCTAAAAATCAGCGACAATCTGAAACATGTATTATGATGTAACTATAAATCACAAAATAGTGTAGCATCATGCTTAAGGTGTGGTGGGATCTTTGACTATTATGTTAATACAAAATTACTGCTAATTCCGCTTTGAATGAAAGAATTTGAAAGCATTTTTTAGAATCAGTCAACAGCCAGCGAAGTTACATGCAAGCATGTTGATTAGAGGCAAGCAAGTTGATTTGCTTAAGTGCCGTGTGCAGTGTGCACTCATTCACTGTCATACTGAATGGATGAGAAATCACTTGAGCTCTGCATATGGTAGGAACTATTATAACAGCTGGTAAAAGGATTTTAAAAATCTGTCATCATTTGGCAAAGTCAATAGGCAAAAACGTAATGGCACCTTTTCTGAACACAGTGGAAGTTTTACCTGAAAAAACGTCCAAAACCTCCCTTTCCCGTTTCTTTCTTCCCTTTTCCTTTCTTTTCACTCTTTTCATCTGGCAAAGCAGAATCTGAAACAGGAAATATAACCAGAATGCATCCAACAGATTAAAATCAATACCGTTAAAGTAGTACATTAATAAAATCAGTCTGTGCATAGAACAGACGAACTGATGAGACAGCAGGACATGCACTGCTTAAAAATTTACATAGTTATTAATGAAACAACTGACTGGTAACCATGGCAACCAGCTGTTCAATTTGTATACAAACGGGTTCCATCCCCACTCGTGTTCCTCAATAGAATTCAGGATCACAGATTTTTACTATCTGGGTCGGCTTCTGCATGCAAATAGCCAAGACACCGACCTATCCTGTCATGTGACCAATTCCACTTTTTGTTGTACTATGTGATCATATGTCACTAATGTTACAGATGGGTGGACAGACACATGCCTTTAGCATTTGTGACATGCATATATTGTACGTCATGCTAAAAATGCAAGATGACAGATTCAGTCCAGAGGAGTAATTACACAGTTTTGGAGAAGAAAATTTATGAATCAGTATGAAAGTGGACTAAGAACTCGAGAAGACACGCCGATATAAACACTAACCAGCAGCAGGAAGATAGGCCACATCAAATGATTTGTCAACGGCTACACGGAAGCTCTGGTTCATGTTGCGTGCATACATCACCGACTGCGATTGAAGGCCATGCTCGTCACCAGCATCGGCCATCAAGCCGTCATTTCCTACCGTCTGCAGATTGTCCAATGAGAGCGACTTGCGAGACTTCCGTATCTCTGACTGTATCGTGTCAACAGTCGGCTGAGAGGCGGAAGGAGCAATCACATCTGTTGATTGCACTGCATGAAACGTGTGACCATCTGCATCGACGCATTATCGCAGACATGCAATAAAATGACCACAAAAAACCAACAACATCTGTTTGCATAATTCATATTATAATCAATTAGAATTAGCTCAAGGCTGGATCACACAGTCTGCTGCCGGG
>Ga0209782_1000744_pt1 | contig 15238 bp, 13 predicted proteins | sample WorMetmaBAHAMAS1_FD_187390 | JGI IMG/M metagenome (GOLD analysis project Ga0209782, IMG submission 187390) | Marine gutless worms symbiont microbial communities from Max Planck institute for Marine Microbiology, Germany - Inanidrilus... | ecosystem: Host-associated > Annelida > Digestive system...
GCTGTGAGTCGACCGGGCTGCTGGCACGCGTCACCTCACCCGAGTAGAAGCTCGTCTCCAGCACTCCGTTGTCGTACGGCGCGCCGTTGTCGCGCGTCGCCGACTCCGGAGACAGCATATCACTGGTGGCCGCAGCTGTCCGTCCTCTACGACCGACCTCTCTGTACTTCGACGAGGTAAGCTATCGAACCGATCAAATCCGCGGTTCACGCCGTCCGTCAGTTCAGTTCTTCCGAATGGTCACGTCGCCGCACGGGGGCCTGTTGAAGTGCTGTGGAAATAGTGGATGAATATTCAGCGAAATCGTTTACACAACTTCCGGGCCTTGATCAAAGCTGGACTGTTACGTCCCGCCGTCGTCGTGTGTTTGACGAGGATTGTAGGCGAGCAGATAGCGAGTCGTTCACGGACGTCAGTCCAGATGCCTATCTACCAAAATGTGCTCGCATATCGTATCAGCGTCATTTGAGAAGGGAATAAGGTGAAATCCTGAAGCCCGTGGAACTATCATCCCCAGCAGCTATTAACTACCGTATTTACTCTTCAGCACTGCAAAGAATTATGTCCAGGTGACAAATGTGCATATATATTCCGTGTTGTGGTCGAGCGGTTTGTCTTGACCTATTAAACGAATATTATTATTATTATCCATGCAGTGGAGCAGATATTGCTGATAAATAAAGCGAAACCACTGGAACACTTAGCTCAAGGTCTGATGAATTCACCTCAATGCATCCAGCAACTCTTTCAAACACTATCGTACGTGGGTACCACCAGTTCTCAGTGAAATTCAGTTAGGCCTGCATATGCATCTGCTGACAAGAAAAGTGTTCCACTGCAGCACAAGAGATAGGCGTACACAAGAAACGTCAGTCATAAACTTAACTCGATCACAACTCCACCTTATTCCCTTCTCAAACGACGCTAGCTGCTGTCGCCAATATTGCTTATATAGCGAGCGCATGAGGGCAATACTGCCGTCGATAATATATCATCCGCACAGCGTTTTTACTGGTCGTTTCTTGTTCACGAAACACCAACTGTGCTTCACTGGCGTATAGGCCTATAAAGCGGACGGATGTAGGCTAATTGTCACGCAACATGACGTCACAAGAAACAACTGCCCGACTGCATGGTGTCCGCTAAAGGGCGCATGCAGTCGGGAGTTGAAAAATTGTGAAACGTAGGCCTACAGTGTAATTAAACCAAGAGAAAGAAACAAAATTAAAACATTTGGAGTTCTGACATAGTTGTTCAACGAACGCCAAAAATTACGATTTGTCGTGGGCATGTTAGACACACGCCAGACCATCTTGACATGTCCATATGTCTGAAAGTCGCTAACATCCTCGTAACACGTCCAACACGCACGACATCCTCGTTACGAGGAACTGCTCCCGTGAATTTAGGCTTTATCCAGTATTTAGTTGCTGATATGTATGTCGCCGCCTGACAAACGTTGTTATTGTCTGTGCAGTGTGCACGAACCAGAAGAAACCAAAACACAGAAAATAATGATAGCAACGGTTTTTAGTAAATATCGTGAACATACAAGCATAGTCCTATAGCGTCTATAGATTTGCGGTTTGTCTAAGAATTATTGCATCATGTTCAGAGGTAAATCGATGTAGCAAAGAGATGTGCGATGGCCTTGAGTGACCAGTGATGATCACTAATCAGTGTCGTCGAAGAAGACAGTGCGCTTTTGCGTTTTCTTTGAATCGTGATGAAGCGACGTACGTTTGCCGACGGCCTCAATACCAATGCACGTACCAGTTTTCAGGCCAAAGTCTAACATCAACGGTTCGTGATCTCTGCCCCAGATGCTATAAATCCTCGGACCGCCACTGATCATATTAATATGTCCTGTTAAATGTCTGTTTATTCGCTGCTGCCGCCGCGAGTGGCGGGCTGGCTGCGAGAAAATGAACAATTTGCAATGATAATTCGCAGCTGAATCTATTTTCACGCTTGGCGGCCGGTCACGAACGACATGGCGCCTCGACCGCTGCTGGTCGGTGGGTGACCTGGCATCGCCGCAGCACGCCAACTTTGAAGACCATCTATGATCATCCAGCACCTTTAATTAGTCCGCTGACGGGCGAAGAAAGGTTGATACTGGTCGGGGTCAGTGCTATTGTCTTTCTTTCATTCGTCCTCGTCTAGAATACTGTATTCAGGCCTGGTCTCCATACCTTGCAAAGGATATCGAAATTTTAGTTAGAAAGTCTGAAGAACAGCTACAGATTTGGTTTCACAACTAAAGAAATACAGCTATAGATACAGACTGAAAATCTTGGGTCTGGGTCCTACGTCCTTGAAAGATCGCAGAGGACATGATCGAAGTTTACAACATAATAAACGGAAAGGAGCACATAGATAGTACAGTTCTTTAAAGCAGCTGGTAACCATTACCCGTACAGTCTACGAGGTCATGATATTAAGTTATCAAAGGAAATATCTCTACTGAACATCAGTAAATAGGCCTATTTCTTCAGTCATAGAATAATCAACTCATGGAATATCCTGCCAGCCAACGTTGTCAATGCAAAGACCGTCAACGGTTTCAAGAATGTATATGAGCAAAATTATCGTAACAACATGGACGACAGAAGCCGATGAGCTTGTCAGTCCACTACCTCATAAGTACCATTACAATGTACAAGCAAGTACGTGTTTGAAATTATTGGTCGGCTAACAAGAAGGAACTATTCAGATAAAGTAAAGTAAAGTAAGGTAAACGGAGTATACTTATTCCAAGAGGTTCTCTGCTTGACTGTTTGATTAGTTGTGTTAATGGCCCTTGACATAAAATAGGTCTGTGCATTAGTTTAAGATTCAAAATCAGCCACAGTAAGACAAAAATAACTAGAATCAGCTCAAGGTTGGATTTTTTGTCAGCATGTCCAGGAAGTGTTTGAAAGTGATTAGTAGTTGAACGAAGTCTGTTAAATGGGCAAAAAGCCCCGGACAAACACCCTGGCCCGGACGGGCAAACGGACATGCCTGAATGGGTCCAACCCCCCAGGTGAATGCAAAATGTGACGTAGCGATGAAATTATCAGTTTTTGGCACCCCAACACACACACACACACACAAGGCAAAACCTCGGGTTGAAGGCCGTAACAATCAACTGAATGGTTTTCACTCTGTGCGGGCCAGAATTTGCATTTTCAATGATGTAAAGTACTGCTTCCTATACAGAGTCCCCATTTATCATTCAAAGATACAAAAAAAAAACGTTAATTGTAACAAATAAACACAATCAACATCAATATCAGCATATATTATCTCTAACTAATTTACAAATTGCTATACTGAACAACAGTAGGCCTACTGGTTAATGCAATTCAAGCCACTCAAACACACAACAGTAAATTCAAACAGACAAAAAATAATGATAATAATAACACTATAATAATGACAGCAATACAATGACACATGAAAGCCAGTATGAAGCGCAAAGTGCATTACAAGCAGCATAGACTATCAATAACATATTACAAACATTGACAAACGAGGCCATTGCATAATACAATTAATAATCACCAATGGTTATTCAATTCATATAAACACATTCGCCATCACGTATCAATAGACAGGCATATGAATATGCAGGAGGATGCAAACAAAGTAAAGCAGCAGAAAAAAAGTAACTGAAATTATGTTAATGCTTATATTATTTGCATAATGTAATATTGTAACATAATGTAATAATGCCTTCAGTGCTTTGTCGCAGCAGGAAGGGCATTCGGCCTGTAAAATAAAATTTAGTGGTAGGGCGCATCAGACTACCCTACCACAATGTTTCCAAACCTCTTTGCCACACTATCTACAACATTGTTCTTATACCAGTTCTGCTATTGTCTCCCGTAGCATGGTGCTGGTGCATGTACAGCGATATGTATTGATACCGCAGCTATGGAAGTATGAACAAACTCACACTGCATTCCCACATCAATCATTTTCTGCACACAGAATCTGTATTCAAGTTTCCCGAAGAAAGATAGATTTTTGGGTTCCGATGCCCGAAAGTGGTAAACCTACTCCAATATCGAGAACTGCTGACAGGAGTAAAGTAGAAGAATGTGACTCCAGTTGCGATTCAAGTTATCGTGACGTAACAAATCACTGGTCTGATCCTAGATCAAAGAACATTTCTGCAGACATACACTGTAACAGCAGGCAACAGCAATATCAACAGGCTTGCCGGCATTGAAAACTAGCAAAATAAATACATTGTGTCCAATAGAAAAGGAAGACACCATATAATTATCTTCCCTGTACCTTTAAGACAAACCTCATAGCTCAGATGCAGTCTACTGGAGGGCAAGGGTATTTTGAGCAAGTATGTTGATCGTCTCATAGCCCTGTGCACTGACATAATGTCCTGCTAAAAGACGAAAAACTTGCCTTCGACTTCGCATACAGCCACTGTCGTAATTACGATGTTAGAATGATCTTTACTCTCAGAATGAGTGATATCAAACTGGCATAATTGTCAGCTGACACCGTAAGTGATTGAGTAAACGTTAGTCGCGTGCAAAGGCACTTTGCTGTAACGTCTTTCTTCTTGATTGCTTCAGGTGTATAAATTTGATCACTACACGCATTCCTTTTGGTGTGGCCACAGTAAGTATCTTTTTATCAGCGAAACAAATGATGATAAAAACACTGGACAAATATTTTTCAGCAACTTTATTTTTAACAAATCTATGTAATGGTTTGCCTCATATAATGCTTGAACACCACACTTTTTAAACAAAAATATGTTACAAGATAGTGTATCGAGACATTTAAGGTGTGGTAAAATCTCTGAAGGGAAACAAATAAACAAACGACTATATAGCACCAAAATGTACAATGTCTTCTATGACGCACTTGTCCCTGGCACCTGCACTGGGTGATAAGTTAATGAGTGAAAGAAATTTGAAAACTGGTTAAGATTTAACAGAGTTACCGCCATGTGTTTGGTGTCTCCCTTTTTTGGGACATCATGTACTTCCATAGGCAATGTATCACACTGGCCAAATGTTTCTATGAAATGTTAACTACCAAATATCTTTCAACTTACCAAATATGAAACGGCTGTACAACTGCAATGAGCTTACAACCCAGCGTAATCTGATAACTGTACAATTCCAGTGCAATAATTTTACTAGAAATTAACAGACTAGAGTGGATAAAAACAATTAATATATATATATATATATATTAGAGACTGAGCAGCACAAAACACATTAATGACACAGCACGCAGACCACAACTGCACGGTACGGAACAAAACTGTAATCGTGTAAACAAAGAAACCAAACTTGCTTGCATCATTCAGTCTGCAGTTCTCACGACGAAGAAAAAAACGAGGGTTAAGGAGAAAGCGCAAAACTTAAAGGCACATGTGTGGCAGAGTACCACAGCACAGTACGCGATACGTCTATCACAGCATGAACTGCGAAAACACAGAAACATCATCACGCGAATCAACATATGCTCTCCGGCACGTAATCTACAATTTATCACATAAATATTCCATTCATCAATTCCAAAAAAACTATCATAATGACTTTGAAGAAAACGAACAAAAAAAACTTGTCACGCAATAGACGGAAAAGAAAATGCATTCTTAGCTTGCACTGGATTACGATGCACTTAAGATATCCTTTTTCGTCAGTAGCATAGTATTCGTCCACCATCACATCATGGCCAGCGAAAGTCACTGGTCAAAGTAAGACACAATTAAGTTCAGCATTTCAATGCGACGATGCAGAGCGACTAAGTCAGGCAACGTTCGTTGCCGTCAGGCAACGTTCGTTGCCTTCTTCTTGGCAAAAATGTCCTTAATGTTCACGTTCACCTGAAGCTTCTCACGTCGTTCGGCCGGCGTCGAGTTAAAGCAGAATCTAGAAACAAACGCCGACGCAGTCACACAAAGTACCGTAAAAATTCGAATACAATATGCGCACTTGTACAATACGCATCCCAAACTTTAACGGGAAATTTGTGAGAAAATTTAGCTTAGCTGTAAAATATGCACCTGATCTACACCATATTATATTATATTTCTTCTTCAAACCGCATAGCGCTTACAGTAACAGATCAGCATTAATACCATTAACACGGACCGTAGGCTTGTCGGTCCGTTCCGGTGTTAATGCTGATCTGTTATTGTAAACGCCAGAAGACGAATTTAAATTACATAAGAAAGCATAAAGTGTATATTTTGTAATGCAATAACTGTTTGATGAAAATAATCTATTACATATGGCTGGATATTGATATTTATACAACAAGAAACAAATGAAAAATGTTTGGCCCATTCGCCACTGCAAGCCCATTCACCAGGTGTCGCTACTGTCGCACGCCGCCTGCACATCGATGTCCACGACGACGACGACAACGACAACGCGTGACAGAGGGGACCGCTATGGCCCCATAAAATGGGCCCAATAAAGCTATTGTGAAAATATGCATTTTTGTACTTTACATGCATTATACGCACCCGGCTATCGGACGTCTGTGATAAAAATTGTGCGTGTTGTATTCGAATTTTTACGGGTAAGTAAATAGCGAAGCAACCATCAGAACAGCATACAGCATCCGTGCTCTAAATCAAGAGTCATTCTGCATTTGATGAAAGATAATCCGTGTGTCCAGATAATGAAAGGCTGGAATACGAAGGATGGACATGATGCAAGACTTACAGATCACTTGCGTGTGCATCGGGCCACATCACACCAGGTCTCAATCTGTCTGTCAAACAACCACCTGAAATGGCTGCAAAGGTAAAAAGTACCACACACCCCATCAGGAGTTTTGGTGGCTGCTCGTCTCCCTTACTTAGACCTTTAGCCCACAGGTGTACAAACCACTCAATCATCGCTGCCTTGCAGCTGGTACCAAATTCTACTGCTTAGTGATAATAGAGGCACATAGTGTGAACAATTTGCCCAAGGTCGCTAGCTTGTAGTGGAACAGCCGGGAGTCGAACTGGCGAGCTGTTGAGTCACAAGACAATGCCTTGACCATATTACACCACCAGGCCACCGAAATGGTTAAGGAAGTGGGTAAATGAAAGAAAAAGAGATAGAAAGAAAGATGTAAGGGAAACAAAGATACAGAAAAAGAGTTCTGCCACTTTGTTGCCAGTTTTTATTCTACTATTTAAATATAGACAAAAGCTACAACAGTTTAACTTTGTCATCTGTGTTAATGTGAGCATTTCAGCTGAAGCAAACATAGTTACAGTTGAATGCAGTACACAGAAAACAGCCAACCTCTTGAACTCCTCAATTTCTCGTTCAAAGTCATCCATACGTGCAGACTCAACTTCCTTGGGCAGGAAAATATCATCTGGACACACATTTTTCAGAACATTCAACGTTAACTTGCAACACCACCATGACAATACAGTTGTACGCCATAATATTTACCAGTAATTATTGCGTTAATTTGTATAAAATGTAGCTATTATATGGACACATGTATAGTGTTCACAAGATTAATTTATTTACAACTGAAGTTCAAATGCCGTTGATACTATTATGCTTAAGAAACAAATACCAAACACTTGGCACAAATAAGAACAATATTTTTAAAAAAATTAATGCATACAAATTAACATTTTATCCTAATATTACAGCAAATATATAGACTAAAAATAGTGCAGTATTTACTGTCATCTAATTTTTCACAGTAATGCAATAAGTGTCAAAAAAAAATTAGAAACTAAAAATAAAAATTAAATGAATTAAATTAATTAACAGTATTAGAAAATTAGAAATGAAAGAACAGTTATACTAAAAATAGTATGAAAGATTATTATCTATGACCAAAAACAGTAAACAATTTCATAAAAGATACATCGTGTATATTACTCAAAGGAATACTTTGCTGTCATGCAATTGCACATTCTCAATGAAATAAAAAATCGATGGCACAAATGGGCGACTCACATTCACATAAAAATGCCATTAAGCTAAACTGGTGATGTATCTTTATGAAACTGATTACTGTTTTAGGTCATAGATAATAGTCTATCATATTATTTTTACGTTAACTGTTTAAATTGTTAAACTGGTGATTGTTAAGATTTAACATCCCACTCGACACAAACAGCCAATCTCTTGGCTAATACTGAGGAAACTAATCTAATGCAACAGAAGCAACCATTACTCAGGACCACAAAGATACTACAACACAAAATAAACACAAGAAAACTAAAGCCATGTCTTTGGCCGCATCTTACGACTTCTGTCCTGGAAACGAAGAAGAGTCTTTTCTTATAGCCCTGGGGGGATCCCACATGGCAAGTTAAACTGGTCTACATGATACATAATCACTAACCGACAGACGTTAGAGCTGCTTTTCCTCGGCCTTTACGTCGAGCTTTCTTGCTTTTAGTAGCTGACGCGGTGGTCATCTGATCAGCGTGACCATTCACCAGAAGACCCACATCTGCCAACGACGGACACTGACCGCCCGTTTCTGAAGACTTTACGTGGCCGTTTTCTTCACCAGTGATGTTGTCAGTCTTCCTTGAAGTCTTGTAGCCAGATGAAGGTCCATTTGCCACACCAGTTCCAAGTTTCGATCCACAGTGAGGGTTACCACTAAGATGACTGGTCTTAGTCGGACTCCTGTCTGCATGAACGTGCAGGCCATTTGGCAGCTGCAATGTCGGCTTTGTCGAATTTCCATGGAGTGAAGCGGCGCTGGTCTGAGAAAGGCGATCAACGTTAGGATACGCTTTGCCACCGGCAGCAGCAAGCCCATTTGGTAGGCGAGTGACAACTTTTGACGACGTTTCAACCTGCGACTTTGTACTTTCAGAAGTGTGGCTGCCAACAGGAAGAGCACACCTGGATGCAACAGCAGAAGCCGGCAATAAACTGGGACATGACGATGTAGCAACTGGCTGCTTGCAGTTTTTCGCACCTGCTGATTGTGGTGCCAAGTTGGGTATGTCTTGAGCCTGGCCAATCTTCTGACCCCGTCTACTTTTCGCCATCTTCATAGAAATCTGCGGGTTACTGTCAGTCGTTCGTAATGGACATGACGATGCCTGCTGCTGGGCAGTTTTTGCCTTCTCAGCACTGGGTTTATCTCCACCATGAAGTTGAAACAATGGTTTCAACGGTAGATGAGTGACTGAAGGACCGGAAGAGCTCCGCGACTGGTGAACTGTGGTCACAGCCGACGTAGAAGGAAGGGCATCTGAGTTGTGAACAGTGAGATCTGTGCCACTCTGTGAACAAGTGACCTTCCTATTGTGAGCACCCGGCTGTGATTCAACCGACACTGTGACGGTGCTACGGCTAGCTGTAGTGATGGTCGAAGTACTCATTACACTGGCCGTGCTAGAAGAGATACTCACAGGCTGGTCTTCGGTATGTACAGCACCATTCTCTTGCCGCTTCTCTGCAGCCTTGCAGTCATACAAATCACATTAATGCGTCAACAGTTAGTAAGTAAATAAGTAAAAAACATTCACAAGCGCCACAAAAGTGTATCGTAACGTGCTGGCATTTGCCACTAGGGAGTATAAAAAGCTGATTCGAAAAAGTGTTTTAGACTGCCACCTGAAAAAGTTGAATGTATCGTAACAACGGAATAAGTCAGGAAGCAATGGTCGAACTGGCTGGGCTGCTGTATGGTAACGAAAATAAGATTAGTGTGACAAGCTCGCAAAGGTTTAAAAGAGGAAGATGACCTAAAAACACCATAAAAAAGGTAAGCAATAAGAAGACGAAAGATCTGAGATGGGGCTTCAGTGTGTATTGCACTGAAAGTAAAAGAAGCAAAATCACAACCGCTGAGTCGCAAGTAGAATGCTCTAACCATATGCCTATCAATTCACAGACTCTCGATAACAATTATCTTAAAGAAACCATACCTGCAAGAACAAACAACTAAGTCACACTTCTCCCCAACAACTATTCCAAAGACTAAATGACTTTGGCACCTTTCTCTGCTTCTGTCGAGCACGTTTGGCGGCTTTGCGTGTCATTGCCTTGGTCTGCGCCTTGTCCTCATCGCCGTTGATGTACTTCAGCAGATCATCAACATCCATGTCATGCAGAGTATCAGCCGCAGCCGCAGCAGCAACAGTAGCAGCATCAGTGGCAGCTACGTCGTGCACCACCTCAGCCTCCGGACCATTGCTCTGCTGCTCATTCTGGTGAATGAAAGCAGATGACAACACGTTATTAACAAAACAGTAACATTAACCATAACTGAGGGATTTACACATACACTGTGCCCCCCTATTAGACGGCCGAGCGTGCATCACAGAGCAAATCAGTCTGCTTTCCGGTGCTCTATACCAACTACTTATCTACTTACGTGTATTGATAAGCACATACATGGCTATTTTCCAGGTTAACTGCCCGCTTAGTTCTTCTTATGTACTTGATGAGTAGCAGAACCTTTGGGATAAGTGCCAACGCAAAGGTATTTTTTGACGGCTTAATATCCTTCCTAAACTAACTAACTAACTACAGTTACTGCTATCAGTCAGAGGCACGATGACAGTGAACTGGCTCTGGAAGAAAACTCATCTGCGGCCGGCCGCTAGCTTACACAACCCAGCAACTGGCATTACACTACCCCGGACATTACTGGTCACTGACAAATCAATTTCAGACAATCGAAGGATACCGTGTACAATTACTCGCAAACCAAGCTGAAATGCTGTCTACAGTGCATCATTTCGCTGGTGATAAAACGACTGCTGATATATTCTCGTAAAGCATATGAATAACAATCAGTTACATTATTTTTTCTTCAAAAAATTCATTCTGTATGTGTGCTGTTAATATATGAAACAGCTTTATGGACTCGTGTTTTTCCTTAAGTACTTTAAATACTGTGAAAGGATCTCGGCAGATTTCAAAAATAAGACGAAAAACTGAATTGAATACCTTCTTCTTCAGTCGTAGCCGTAAGCGCTCCCTCATTTCTGGATAATTTTTACTCGTAGGCACCGTTGGCGGCTGCAATTACAGTAACAAACACACGGTTGTATCTGACAACTAGTTCAGTGCCGTGTCCTCCACCTCCACAGTAATACCAGCAAAGAGACAGAAAGAAATGATCTCATCTGTTTGGACTGGGACGTAAAGCTGTAACTCGGTCAATCAGTGCCATGATTTGAAAAGCAATTAATAATTCACCACAGCCGGAAGATGCACCAATTATACAGACTACAATAAACACCAGCTAATCCGGACCAATAAACAACGTCAACAACCCAGGCCATTAAAACAGACCAAACATCCTTCTGCCAGGTCTTCCCTAAACATTGGCGATGGACCTCTTCAACTTGTGGTTATATGTTCACTTGAAACTGTATGCTTATACTTTCTATTTGCACAAACTATTTTAATCTGTTGCTTCAGAAACTTTCTTCTGTACTTTATCATCACATATAGCACTGCAAAGGGTCGATGAAAAGCACAAAGGGTTCGTTAGTATGTGAGAAGCCACGAAGTGCGTGTATTGATAAGCAAATACATGTACGTACGTCAGCATGGCCGAAGAACTCGCAGCGCCAGCATTCGCAGTATTTGCCGCCGTCTTTCTGGTTGGACGTCGACGAGCTTTCATCAGAAACACTTTCGTCGTCGTCGTCATCTTCGTCGTCGTCGTAGTCGTCGTCGGCGTCATTGTCGCAAACTTCCTGTTGGCAGCTCGTAACAGTACCAACAGCCACCGACGAAGTCTTGGTGCCCGGCAGCTTGTCCGATTTTACCGGAGAAAATATGTTCGCCGCACTTGCAGGTGTGGAAACAACAGCTGAAGCACTAAGGCACTTGGACGCAACTCCGGTCTGCGGTGACATAGAGACGGTAAACGTGGAAGTCGTGCATGCGGCTACTGAGTGCCAACAGGGAATAAACCTTTTGCCCATCGGTTCGTCACCACAACCATCTTGGTAGGTAATATTTCCGGCCGTACCAGCCAGACCACTGCAATCCGGCATCACAGCGCCCGTAAACTTAACAGGTGCCGGCACCATGTCTGGGTAGAACGGTGGCTGAAAGAATCGAGGCACAGGCTGGATGGCTGTCGACGACGATTGGGTGGGCAACACAGGTGCACTGAACACTGCCGGGGATGACATTTTCCACGGGCTCGATGCCCCCATGCCAGCGACCGACACTGAAGCCACTGTACCGCGTGCCGCTGTGTCGGCATGACTAACTGACATGGTCCCGGCTGCTGCGGCAAATGCCAGGCCACTGACTGCGGGGAATGACGGCAATGGACACTTGGCAAACGTGTCGTGCCAGCCGTTGCAGAGCACTATGTCGGTCTGTGGAGCGTCGTGATAGATGGTCGGCAGCGGGGCCGTCAGCACTGCACTTCCATCTCCCGGCAGTCGCTGTGGCGATACTGCCGCAGCCGCATCGCAGTGCAGGTGATAGAGATGCGGGTGGGTAGCTGTCGGCTGCACCAGCCCACAGCCGGGCGTCATGTGCTGCTGGTACGGATGAAGAGATGACGGCTGGAGCGGAGTCGGTAGAAAGAAAGGCCGTACGGACGCGTCCATCAGCAGCTGGCCGGACGACTGCTGATAGCAGTAGTGACACTGACACAGTTGTTGCGCTGCTGCCGACGGCTCATCAGTCTTCAAGTTCTAACACACACAAGAATATTTCAAGACGTCATTTTCCGGTCTCCGTATATCTCTGTTCATCAGTATACCAGTCAGTGAGTTTGGCTCCAGCTATTACAACAAGAGGGCCTAGCAGTGGCTAGCATAGTACAAGACGACCCTCCCCTCTTCTGCATGCACTGTGACCACAATGCACTTCCGTCACTGACAGACGGACAGACACTGACATCGTAGCATAAGCACTAGATGTATATATTACATCTCACGCTAGAAGTTTTGTGGAGTAGCATCCCCTAAAAATTTTTGGTAAACTTTGGCCCACATTTTCGGGAACACAAATTTTCGATCGCGGATATCTCGGACACTTCTTGTCGGATTGTTACAAGATTTTGCACGGTTATGGGTCTGGCCAATGGAAATTTGTTCCCCGAATTTGGTGAACTTTGATTATGGGGTCTGGCGTTGCCATGCGGCGACATGCATCAGTCCGTCACTGATACACTTGTTGTTTTGTTCATGACTTTAGTCAGGGTTCCCACTCTTTTGGAAGAAAAAAATTCAGGACTTTTCCAGTCCAATTTTAGAATAATCCAGGTGCTTTTAGTCATAGTTTGCAGCCGAAATATATAAAACATGAGACACTCATCATTGACGTTCACCCTTCATTCCTTTGTAACATAAATTAACTTGTACATGATACAACCGTTACAGTGTCAAAACCAGCGTAAATCGACATACGTACCAAAAATTCCAGGTCTAACACAAAATTCCAGGAGTTTTCCAGGTTTTCCAGATGAGTGGGAACCCTGTTATGGATCAAAGTGTAAACGACTGGTCCATCCAATGCCACTGCTATCCCATCATCTCTTGCTTCATTATAATCCAGAATGGTTATGCCCTTCTGGTACTGGCTTACTGGAAATGAGGCCGTTAAATGCGTGTTGTTGTTTAGTGAGTTACTGAACAGACTGGAACTCTATCAAATACCGCAGTGTCAAGGCCATCGGTGTGTCCATCGACAGTCAATGTAGATTTCATATCTGCAACACTGTCACTGTCGTCGTCGACGTTGTCGTCCGTTTCAACGTCGTCATCTTCGTCTTCATACTCGTCGCCATCATCGTCACAGTCGTCGTCCTGTATGTCGCCGAGCTGCTGCTGTGAATACCTAGTTTAACACAAATCACACAACAACTCCGAGTGCTAATATCTGCATCACTCATTCACTTTCACCGGGACAGATGTAGCACCAGTACAAATAACCTATCGCTCGGACGGCGGCAAAACGATACGCCCCTTCCCCCAAAACAAATGGTAGTTCCACGGTTCGCAATGCACTCACTGCATGTGACTTGCTGGACGCATTCACGGCAGTTGCCCGCAGGCGAGTGTTGAGTGAAGGCCATGGGACAAAGAGATAAACGTATTGCAACAACACTTATAATGTTCCCACCCTCTACCACAGGTAGGAGGCATAACAAGTCAGCCCTTCTACCTCAGGATGTAACAGATATGCTGGCCATGTCAAAACTGGGATAGATAAATGGATGGATTGGCTTTGTGATACATGCAGCCAGAGTAAATAGATGGCACTTAGAAGGATGCAGACCTCTGCCACGCTATGCATGCTAAGTCACAGGGTCATTACTAGCGAGCAGTGGGTGCGCATGAGTAAACGAAGTTATTAACCACAGTACCAGTACAGCCACCGATACACACAGCAGCACCGTTCGATGTGAAGACAATAGTTGCAGTGTAGAGCTATTTAAGACGGCAAATTTCAGAAAAACTGTCAGTAACTTTTTGAGGCATTCTGCTAAGACATACAAACAAACGAAATAGCATGAAACATAATCTACCTCAAAACTGTGGCAAACAAGTCTCAACTGCCACAAACGAACCTGCATTCTGTGACATGCCCAACATGTTGCACCAAAAGGTAGACGTTCAGTTTGAAAAGCAGGTGATGGCCATGGTCGAACTAGACTACAGCATTACTGCACTACCACAGCAGTGCATGGCTGAGAAGAAAAATTTACAGTCTAGACTCGTAGTGAAAGGAAAGCAATCTAAAATGCAGTGTCATTCATCAGATCAAAGAGAAGAATGCAACAGACAGATGATATGCAGTACAAGTGTAAGGACCTCAACTGCAGAGACAACAAAAAGCTCCGCAGACAGCGTGGTATGCCACGCCATTGGACACGATACTTGATGGGTTTCGAATGTGATTTCCACAGACGGGAACATTCTATTTACCAAACGCAATTTCCTATTAACGTTCTATAGCGATCTAAAACTTAGCCTGCATTGTTTCTGAGATAATTGCTGCTGAAGTGCAAAACTCCACATTTTCCATACCCCACACATCTTTCTCTGTAGACTCCAAGATCACAGGATATCACAATCCAGGCTGGGCTTCCACACGCAGGTAGCCAAAACACTGACCTGTCCAGACGTGTGTCCATTTCCACTTTTTGTTGCACTATGTGATCACAATCCACCAATGTTACAGACAGATAGGCAGACAGACAGACTGCATACATTGCATGTCACACTAAAAACTATAATCAGCCTTCGCACAGCCTGCCACCGCCCGGGAGGTGGAGGAGGGTGGGAGGG
>Ga0209782_1000745_pt1 | contig 15233 bp, 11 predicted proteins | sample WorMetmaBAHAMAS1_FD_187390 | JGI IMG/M metagenome (GOLD analysis project Ga0209782, IMG submission 187390) | Marine gutless worms symbiont microbial communities from Max Planck institute for Marine Microbiology, Germany - Inanidrilus... | ecosystem: Host-associated > Annelida > Digestive system...
TTAATCTCCCGTTAATTTAATCCGGCAGATAATGATCAATTTACTCAGATGTCGTTTTTCCACCGGCAGTTCGTCAATTAAATCGTCCTAAACGGACGATTTAATTGACAAACTGCCGGTGGAAAAAGCAACATCTGAGTAAATTGATCATTATCTGCCGGATTTAATGCCGGATTAAATTAACGGGAGATTAGGAGATTAATTTGCTGTGGAAAAACCGGACCTAAGTGTGCATTTCATATGAACTCTGTCTATATAGATCTACCATAAAATCATGCATGTATGTACAGCTCAGCCTCAGATAGCTAAACAGAATCATCACTGGTGTACTACTGACGGACTATAAAAATTGCACCAGCAGTAGTAAGTAAGTAAATTTATATAGTGCAGCTACCAAGAATCTGTGACTTGCTGAATGCACTAGTATCGAGCAAACAAAAACGTTTTAATTAAACGCCTGAACCACTCAGCACTGTAACTCGGACTACAATCGATACATATGTGAAAAACGAACAGGTATCGATTAATTCCTCATACCAGTACTTTTCTTTCAGTGCACCGAAACTGTTGGGCGGGTGATAACCACCATGATCGAACCCACGCCCTTATGACCTCATCACCACAGGATCATCACGAACACAATCAAATCTATGTAACATAATAAACCTGCATTTGCTTCGTAACATTTACAGCTCCCAATATGCTGTGTATGCTGCTGATTAAGTAAGTAACAGAACTGGTTCCCAGACACACTGTGACTCGAAGACAGCCTAAAAACTTACGAGTAGTCAGAATGCCATGAAGACCGAAAAATATTAAGAGACTTTGAGAACACATCATTGTACATAAGACCAGAATAGATCGAGAACAGTCCCATCAGAAGAATGATATAGCGACCTCCGAATATGATGCGAAATATCTACACAAATGACAAATTATGATACGTTAGTTCCACGCCAAAAATATTCAAAATCTTTAACAAATTCAATGCAAAATCAATAATAATAATCACATAATGTTACAAAAACAACTCTTGCAGAGTGTAGCACCGTAATGGCAATAAATGTCCTGCAAAAGGGCATTTTGGTCATTTTTGGTGATTATGCTGTACTGATGCAGCAGCTGCAGATGACCAGCACTTTTTAACCAGAATATGACTTCCTGCCTTAACTGCATTTAACATCATGAAGCTACCTCCCTTGGTTTTTGAGACATAGCCGTTTCTATCCACCACGATCTGAATTCCCATGAAACTCCCTTGAGGGGATTTCTCCTAGTTGTGAACCCGTGCATTGAGTACATACAATGGAAAACCCACGTTCCATACCTCATTGTTCTGTACTGAGCCGACTAGACGTTGTTCACGCAGGATCATATATGCAGCAAACAGCGTCAGCAGCAGGCCGTGTCCAGCATCACCAAACATCACCGAGAACAGGAACGGAAAAGTTATAATCGAGAAAGCCGCTAACAACACATGTTATCGTCAGTCATTTTAGTTATGATGCGTCTTTCTATAAGATAATGTTTATCACTTAATGTGTTATTATAACAAAGCTATGTAAAGTGTTTACTTACACTGGTCAATATAACTAACAATAACAGTCATCTCTAGTATAAATGAACAATCGGTGATTATTAGAACCATAGCAATTGCACTGTATGTTTACGTTATACCAAAAAACTGCAAAAAAAATTTCTGGCCCTCAACTACACAAAACCACTCAGTTCTTGTTTAATGACTATTAGTGTACTGGGAATTATCAGTCTGTCATGTAACACAGCCTACTATCAGAAATCTTGTGCTCAATAAAAAAAATGATGAGGCCATTAAGTGATGTTCTCTCTTTTTCACAGCTTCACCCTTATTGGTTGGATAACACGCACACTGCACAGCAACCAACCCAAACGAATATTTCTATAATTCAATTTTTGAACAGACGAAGGAAGAAAACTGAGAAAAAGATTCTGACTGGTAAATTCCAATTGATATTCAGGGTTAACCAAGGACTTTCAAAGATGTGCGGGGAACCCTGAATATTTCTGCCAAAAGTTACTAAAACTGGACAATGCTTGCTCAAGTTACAGCAAAAAAATTGTAATCAATCCTTATTCGATTTGCAGCATACAGTTCTCAGCTTCAGTGAGTTACTTCAGTGGAATATCTTACCGGGATTCACTTCCTTGTAGCAAGCGACACCATACGCATCACAAATGACCTGAAATGCGCGTGTGAACTTGTTGAGACGATGGTAGGTAGGCAACTGATCAGCGAGAACAGGATGTAGCAGAGACGACACCTGACTGCCAGCCAACTCCTGTAGTTCGTACACCAATATACACCTAGTTATAGCAAGAATATGTAGCACAAATAAAGGCCCGTTTCAATAGTCGACATTCATCTTCTCTAAAGGTAAAGGTACCCACTGGTCAGTATAGCTGCACACACAGACTATATAATGCCAAGGTGCAGTGGTCATCTCTGTTTCCATAGTCTTGAGCTAGCAGTAAATTTGCTCCCGACATCATGAATGATGAACAATACCGCACTTCCACGACCTGCCATTAGTGCCTTAGCTCTCACACCACTACAACACCAAACTAGTGCTGGGTGACACAGGCATGTAGTTATGAACTTCTTGTCCAGTCCAGTTACCTGACAATGCGGTGTTCGGGGACTGAACTTGTAATTACGGAGTCCCTAGTCTAATGCCACCGCTAAACTACCAAGTCTACGCATTCCCAAAATTGCCCTAACTATAGACTTGAACTGCTAATATCTTATTGAACTTGGCCTTGTTCCAACAAGGCTTGTATACAAAGTGGTGTAAAAAATCCGGACTGTTTTCGAGAGTTGATAACTTCGCGACATTTAACGGGAGAAAGGTGTGTAATATGTCAAAAGTTTTCCAATTTTGTCTAGAAAAAAACGTACTTGCATATCAGTGTATTTAAATATTCTTTGCCTAGTTTGCATAGATATTCACTACCCTTCTGCCGAGCATCTGCTGAAAGGACATAAACACTTTTCTCAAAGCTGGTTTCAGTTGCTGTTTTAAAACTTGTTAAAACTGACTTTGACTAGGAGTGAAAATAAACAGTGCCTATTACTGTGGTCACGTAGTCAAACAAGGATTACTGCCAGATATTCGACGTTTTCGAACGATGGCTTCCTCATTTAAGCGGAAACAAAAAGTCGCCCATTACATCAAGCCAATAAATACCAGCTCCTTTGATTACCACTAGCCACTACAAATTAACTGATTTCTGGGCCTTTAGCAAACATACTTTCTGACAGTTATGCTGCTCACTCTAATTTGCACTGCAAAAATGACTTAACTATTGAAATGTGAACGAACACAAACGTACGCTGGCTCGCTGCAGTACCGCCTGAACGCTGCCATATTCACTGTACGGCAGCCAGCACTCAGCGACGTAGTTCTGTCCCTCATTCAGGAACTTGTTCATCACCGTGTAGACGGCCTTCAGCTTCAGCACCTTCACCGTCCACACACGCACGTGGTGAGCGATCGTCTGCAGCGTCCGATGTCTCTGCTCCTTCGACTTGTTTAGCACCTACACGGTACAGACAGAACGGGTGGTCGAACGACAATGGTGTTCGGCTTGTGAAACCACACGTGGCACAGGTAATTTTTTTCGGTTTCCGTAATCCACTAACGACAATTTTAATACGGCACATGAAATTTAGCGTGGACATCATATTCGGCCAAAAAAAGTTGATGGGATCATCACTTAAAAGTGGTGTATGCTCAGCGACTGAGTGCATCTACGGCTGCATGTCCAAAACCTGTGTTATTACCAGCACATCACCATGTAGCAAACTATAGCACAATGTATCATCAACAACCCAGGTGTGGTTGGTTAACCACCCCCGACCTAGGTATCTGTTAGCAGTTTGACATTTGACCAAGTAGACAATAGTCCCCACCTTGGTTTTAATGGCCAGTTCTGTCTCATTTTTATCTTCCTTTATGTGTTCTATTAGAGCAATTGAAGACAGACAGCTGACAAAGGTTGCCCTTCGTGTTACCAAACTGACGTTGTTAAAACACGGAAGAAAACCAAGGAGCTAGTCACATATAACGTATACTATAATAAACAAACATTTTGTAGCTTAAATACTGTACAGTTAAAGTAATGCCACCAGTCACTGTTGTTGTCATGCATTTTCGATTACCTGCTTTCATTCACTGTCACCACAGCACTCGATCTATTCGTCGAAAAACCGACGGTACTTACAATCTGAAGATCGGCAATGCGAGCTCCCAAACTAGCCAACATCTCTCTGCGTTCCTCCAGCTTTTCTGGGCAAGGATACACAGTTGCTTTATATCTGTCAACAACACATGCACAAACAACGTCATTATCACATATATAAAACTAGAAAGCACTCAGCAAGCTCATACCTACACGATGCATTAAAGAAATGTCAACCGTGGTAACGGTCACTGGTCAGGCTTACCCTATGGACTGTTTGCAGAAACTCCCCAAAAATCTAATCTTTGTGACCTATATCAATACCTCCATACATTAATTCTATACTACACACAAAGGTGCCATACACGTACTATACAAAAACTGGTGTCAAGTAATTTATCACCAAAGCTTCTCTTCCAAAGGAAGTAGAGAAACGGCATTTTCGGAGAACAAACTAACTCAGATTCACCTAAAAAAACACTGCCATGAAAACACACCTACACGGACAGGTATACTGTACAGACAATTAAACAGAGCATGCAAACATTGGTGAGTATCACGAAGAAAGCTGAAGCAATTTCACATTCAAGCAGCTGGTTAAATGTAACTACAAAATTCAGTTATCAGCTAGACATTCATCACCAACATACACTGACCATATTATACAATATATTCATAGTGTTCAAGCTGCCATGATAGATAAACAGCACAAAATGGGGAAATCACAATTCTGGATCTATGATAAGTCTACAATCAACTTACAGAAAGTGGCACCATTGATAATATTTGTGGCTTCTAGTATATATCTATAACAATTGGTCAGATGGGAACTTCCAAGCAACATGATTAAATATACACCTCATATGCTTCCAGGTATCACTGCCCACTACATTATATAATTATTATTACTGTTTATCAAAACCTATGTGAAAATCATAAATCAAAAAAACATTAGAATAAAAGCTATAATAACCAGACGAGTAGAAAAAAAACAAACAATAATGCTAACCCTTCGCATATCTTTCGAACTTTAGCATGCAGCTGATCACCTTGAAAAACTGCAAGGAAAACCACTTTATGGGTCTCTTCTCCCTGTCCATATCAACATTAAACTTATAATTTATAGTTAATTAGTTGCAGTTAATTTACAGTTAACTGACTAAACTAGTTTAACGACCCACACACACAAATATAGGTCATTTCACAGATGTTCCTAACCAGCTAATCCTAGACTATTAAATGTGACAAAGCAAAAGCATACATGCTAAAATGTACTATAACACAAAAATGATGGACGCTTTGTACTAAAAACGAAATCATTTATTTTTTACAAACCAGTGCTCCAATGAGGTAATATAATGTAGAGACAAAAACAGATATACAGAGTCATTATAGTCCAAGGATAAATAAGGGACACAAATAACACCAGAAATCAAGTACACATGGAAAACGTAAACTATGTATCAAAGTTTCACGGTGAAATATATTTAGATTTCAACACTGAAACACACCAGTTCAGTACAGATCAAGTGTTTAGCAGTGCAAACAGACCGTGTGGGGATCCAGCACCGGTTCTTCAATCTCAACATGACGCACAAATATATTTCCATGTGAGGCAAACCACAGCAGTCTCATGAATCCGCCGAGCCGAGCCATTGGAATCACACCAGCAAGGTATCTAGACAAGCAACAGCAGGCATCACTCCAACCCTTGCAACTGTAAGGCAGCCAGTTAAAAAATGACAGAATCCGTTACACGCTGTCCAATACACACTGTTTTATTGTTACAAAGGAAACAATTAGTTCTATAACCCATTAATGACTACATGTGATAATGCCACAGAAGACGTTAGTTAAACATAAGAGCAGTTTTCAGTTACTTTCCCTTTAGGCCAACCGTTACATTTCCAGCTTCAGAGCACCCGACCCTTTCAACATCTGTGCCATCATACATGACATCCCGCCACTTGTCAACAGACAAATGAGACAGCTGTTTGCTGCTATGCACGATCCATCACACTGCTTGCACAGACTGTTGCTAGAGAACTCCACTTGTTGCACAGTCACAAGAACTATCGAGTGCCATTCGCAAGAACAAACAGATTTAGGTCCGGTTTTTCCACAGCAAATTAATCTCCCGTTAATTTAATGCGGCATTAAATCTGGCAGATAATGATCAATTTACTCAGATGTCGTTTTTCCACCGGCAGTTCGTCAATTAAATCGTCCTAAACAGACGATTTAATTGACGAACTGCCGGTGAAAAAACGACATCTGAGTAAATTTATCATTATCTGCCGGATTTAATGCCGAATTAAATTAACGGGAGATTAATTTGCTGTGGAAAAACCGGACCTTAAAAACTTGTTTTATTACATGCATTGCAAAATTTCTAATGAGTGCTTTTGGACTTTGAACTTTGATATAATTTACATGTACTGCACTGCATTGGACATTTTTATGTATGTATGTTTGTTTACACATTGTTTTATCCAGCCACAAGATGAATAAAATCTGGTACATTGATGGATCAAATCACTGAGCTCTACATGCAGATCACTAGCTCAATGCTCAGTTACATTCATGTCATGAAAGTGTATAAATCTATGCCTTCAACGTCTTTTAACAGAAATGCATGTACCAATATATAGTTTAAGTTCATAATGAAAAAAAGAGACCTGCATCCTAGCTATTCATTTTCTGTATTGAAATGTTACAAATCCAGACATTTCTTCATACTGTGTTGGTAGATAATATTAATCAGGGCACCACAACAGTGAGAATTATGTTAATTGATTGAGTTAACGTTAAATATCCCACTCGACACTAAATAGGTCATATCGGAGATGTTCTTCCCAGCCAATCTCTTGGCTAGTACTGAGAAGATTAAAACTGAAGCCAGGAGAAAAAAGAAAATAATATAATAAACCTGGGCTAACACAAAACGTGGTATATAAATCGACAAAATACAAATCATCAAACACAAAAAACCACAACACAATATAAACCGAGAAGAATTATAACCCTGGTTTAGTCGCTTTATGACATCTAGTCTACAAACGAAGCAAGTCTATTCTAAAAGAAAAAGATAAAGAATAAGGAACACTCTACACATAATAAGTCATTTCAAAGGTGCTCTACCCAGTCAATCATTTGGCTAATACTATGAGAAAATCAAAATCAAAGCCAGGAGATAAAAACCACAAACAACATGATAACCTAGGCTAAAACTAAATCTATAACCACTAAATAAACAAAATACAAATTATAAAACACAAAAATACTATAACTTATAATAAACCAAGAAAAATCATAACCCAGGTTAAGTTGCTTCTTACAACATCAGCCTGAAAACAGCGCAAGCCTATTATCTAAGAAAAAGATAATGGAAAAGTAAATCAGAAAGAAAAAAATATATAAGCAAGAAAAAAAGGAAACAAGTTACAAGAAGCAAAAGGAAGCAAGTGATAAGGCAAACAAACACACAAACAATCTACACAGTGCCAGAATCTACAATGTTTCTGTGGCGCATTGGGCTTCGGCACCCGCACAAGGTACAAATCACAAAAAAGAAACCTAATGTATACAGAGAACTGTTCACTGTGTGTGCATATCATTGTGCACAACTGTCATACACAACACAGCAAGGTTCAGCTGCAGTAACCTTTGCTCTTGATCTCAACACAAACATCATAGTTCAGATGCTATCTATCAGTGAGCAGAGGGAAAACGACTATGTAATAACTGGTATGCCACAGGAAGAAGAGCATCCCAACTATGCTCCAGTAAGTAAATGGCACCTTTACCTTCTACCATTTACTACTATGGCTGTAGCAAGTATACTGATACACACCTGAGCTGCATCGATGGCGCAGCGGCCGAGTCGGAAGCAGCGGTCTGATCATACTGGCTCAGTTCGACATCGTGCGGCGACATTCCCTGCGATGGCACAGTAGGCATGCCGCCGAGCGCATCAGTCAATGTGCCGCTAACCATGGGCTGCCCACCCATCACAAAACACAACCCGCTAGACCAACCCAAGGACAGCACACATCTCAGTTACGACCGCCGCCGACGGACTCACCGCATGCAGTACCACCATGCACTTCCACCGTTCTCGCACACATGCATTGCACCTCTCCAGGCCCTCAGTGCGCGCCGTGTTAGTAAGCATGATCACTACATGCAGCATTGGACACACGGACTCACAAAGGTGTCAGTAAAGTCCCGTGCCCATAAACTCACCAAATATTGTTACCAGAATTCTTTTAATATCAGACTCAGCAGTAAATGTATAACAAAGGCACCATTAAAATAGCTAACAAACCTCAGACGTGTCACCCGTAAAATATGTGTGATCTGTCGTCTTTTTTGACTAACTGTTGTCCATGGTCCCATTTTTGTGCAACCCTGTGTAACTACGTAACTACAAAGCTTGCTACACTGAGCATCATTACATAGTTAGTAGCCACTAGACAGTGCTACATGCAAGCACGCTCACTGTTCAGTGCAGCACATTGCATCGTGTTCATAAAAAACGTGATACACTTGATTCGTGCTTGTAACTTCTGTGAAGATACATCGATTTTCAAAATTTCTCACCAATGTATTCCAAGTAAATTCTCTATGAAACTGTGATAGAGTTTTGCCTCACCTAAAGTATGTTGTTACACTACCGTGTCATATTCGAAAATTCAAAATAACTGTTTCAAAAACGACCCCTACCCCACTATCTTTTCATAACTGCTTCCTCATTGCAAAAAAATTCAGCGAGCTTTAGTTGACAGACCTTTAAATAACTTATATGCAGTTTATATAATATATTCTTTGTCTATGTCACTGCTCATTTGTCTGAAGAGTCTGTCATTACTTGTCAGACCAATTGTGAGTTCTTATCTATTCTGAACGTACATCGTAAACATAAAGTAGATCATATACGTGATGTTTTGCGGCACACATACTCTAAAGATTGTTACATTTTGCTAAGTTTTGAGTCAAACAAATTTTTTTTCTGGTGACGAAACAGCTCGGCAGTTATTCTGAATTTTTAAATTTCACAAGGTAGTGTCACAGCGTAGTGAAGCTGAGGTGGAAGTCTCTGACAAGTAGATAAAGTTTCCTTGAGCATGTACCAGCAAAAAAATTTAGAAAATCTGGTACATTCACAGAAGTTATGACCAAAAATCAAAGTTTACTAGATATCACTTTTTTCCTGAACATTGTGTTAATCTATCACTTTGATTTTGTCAATCATTTCCATAAATTTACATACAGGGGTTAATCATATCAACCTTGTAACCTTGTACTGCCATCAGAGGGAGAGAGAGAGAGAGAACTGTGATAAATGAAGCAATCCCCTATCAGTCAGGAATGCAACGATGAATGAAAAAAAGGATGCGAGGCCACAGGTCGGAGGTCAATACTTTGTTTACAATCACTGCTTTGATTCTGCTGACTGCATGACAGGACAGACTGTTGATCCATAAAAAAATTCAAGTGCCAGTTATCTATTCTGGAACGACCGGAGGAAATAAACCAAGGTTCCTATATAAAATGGTCGTTAAAACAGGCAAGTCAGTCAGCAAAAAATGGGCTGCAAGTTTGCTAACAAATAAATGTTAAATTAACACTAAATTGTCAGTTCTTACTATAATAAGAAAATGGTAGGATTTATTCCATTCTATCGACCATCCAACTTACAGTGGTATTTATCAGCTATCATTTTCTCACAATCATGCATGAACTGATTTGGATAATTTTGGATGTGAGAAAGTCTGAAACACTTTTTTGTGCCAAGTTATCAATTGTACACAATTATGGAATATAATTTTTCATGCACAACATATCATTAAGTTCACATAATAAAATACCACAGCGACAGCAATCCCACATGATCTATCTACAGAACAGTGAACTGTTGATGTATTCTAAAAATCAGATGCATAAAACTGCTAATATAAAGCCAAAGCATATTGCAATAGTGGAAGATAACCATAAAATCTGAACACCAACCAGCATCTGGCTTAACAACAGTGACAACTATGGATAACACAAATACAGAATGAAACAATAAAGCCAAAATCAGATTATCAACATCAGTCTAAGAGTGACAAAGAAAAATTGAAAACAAATATAATTCACTCAGCTAACACAAAAAAACTCCTACAAACAATTTCACTTGCCACTGACATACATTACCTCAGTACTATCGCCAGACAGCTTAAAAACAGAAGGATCAGCTAGTTTACACAGCAAAAGAAAATTTTCATTTTAAAGTGCATAGCTATATTCACAATTTGTCAATTACTCGGTAAATACAAAAACTTTTAGCCAGTACTTTCAATGTTTAAACACAGAGTTTATATACACTGTGTCCCAAAAAACAACCCACCTTTGGTTTGCTGTAACTCTGAACCAATTTCGATAATTTTCGGCATAAATGTTAATGAAAAAGCATGCAATCAGAAAATGCTTTACTTTTTTATCATATCTATCTAGTGCTTCTGCACTATCTGGCAAAACACAAAATCACACTTTTCACTCAAATGCACTATTATTATTATGACAAAGTTTAACCAGCTGCTACTGCATTTATTCAATGGTGATGACTTGCAACTTGTATTTACACTGATAGAAGACACATGTTAATCCTGTTATCAGTAAAAAAAGGTAAAGTTCTTATTAAAGTTTTCCCATACACGTTACCAAGTGTTGGACCCGGAGCTGATCGCGGTGTACAGCAGCCCGCAGGCGACTTTAAGCCATCCACCCAGCAATAGGCTACCATCACTTTCCGCCAGGCCTTCGGTTACCTCTGTAGCTTTCATCAGATGGCGCCAACCATACATGGTATTACACATCCAATTTCAGCTCACTACTCACTTATCAACCACAAAGGATGAAAGGCTGAGTTGGCCTGGTTGGCTGACCTGTAGCAGATGGATTACCCACAATAGTGGTCACCCATCAGCTGCAAGTCGAGCATGGGACAGGGAAAGTGCGTCGGCCAGAGACTGATGTTCTACCATTGTGCCACGCAATCAACTCTTCTAATCAGTAGGTACTAGGTTTCGGCAATAACTGGCTGCAACAATAGGTCAGAATAACGCTGAGAATTACACGTGTGCTGTGGCAGCTGGACTGTGTTGTGCACACACGGCGTGATGTGCTAAAGACCAAATCAAACATCTGCAAAATGTTTAATAGCAGCTAACATTTGTCTCTAAGACATCCCAGTCATACTGTGTACCGACTTCCATTCTAGGCTCAACGAAGAACAATTCATGTTTTTGATACATCAACCAATATTAACATCATGACAGACTTGGTAAGCATCAAGCACGTATGCAACAGACGGCAGGACATCATATACCTTGCCCTTACGAGGTCCTGTCTGGTGCATATGGTTGATCTTGATCATTTTGCAAATGAACGGTGGTTCAGCTGTGAACTGATAATAATCTGCATATGTTTAAATGATTTGTATACATGTTGGCAAATCAACATACAGCATTTAAGTGAAAAGGTGCAATTCATGGATAGCTCGTGCAGAAGCACTAGTTAGACAGACTAGGTAAAAAACAAAGCATGCTTGAATGCCTACTGTATTGGTAACACATCGTATCTGGCTGACGACTGCCAGCTAACCTCCGACGTTCTCACATGCCGACTTCGATCGACGGACACAGCAATGTGAGTGGTTCGACGTTCCAATAACACTTTTGGTGACTGGTGTTTTGCGTCCGCTTGTCCACGTCTATGGAACATGCTGCCAGCACATCTATGCCAGTGTGATAGTTTCGGACAATTTAAACGGTTGCTCAAGACTCATCTGTTTGGTTCTTGAGACCACGGCGCTCTGTGACATTTTTGTTCGGAGCGCCGTGTATAAATCTTCTTACTTACTTACTTACATCCAAACCAGTTCATGCATGTCTTAGTTATAACAAAACAGAGAATAAGCAGTTTTGAGACACAGTGTACAATTATGCAAATGCAATAAACTTTATTCACTAGCTGTGAATAACAGCGATATCAGTGAACTTACATGGACAAAGAATGGATCTGTATACTGCAGCACATAGTGGAGTTCCTGCAGCTCAACCAGGTTTCGTTCAAGTGTCTCAACTCCATTGTTCATCTCCTTCAAGTCGGCCTCCATTGACTCAAACGTTGCCTGTCACGTCATAGCAATGATAAACAGTGTTAAGTCTCAAATGCAACAGATCCAAATGTCTTTTCCTGCACAGTATGACTTTCAGTTACTGGTGCTCGTATCTGCAATTGTCTGCCACACCTCAGTGTACCTGTCTTCAAAACATGTCTGAAGTTTGAAGACCTACTTACAGCATTTACCTTTCCATGATTTTGTAGTCAGTGGAGTGACCTGTCATTTTAAAAACTGCATTTAAAAACTCATTTTCACTGTCACTGTCCATAAATTTCAAACATCACAAACACTGTTCGAGCTTTGCTTTGTCCTGTGCTGTAAACTGCACTATCGACAACATGCTCATAAATTTAACAGCACTGCAAACCACACTAACGTATCTTACCTCCAAATCAACTATATCACGAGGCGCTGGTGACTCTTCAATGCCCGTAGGTTCATGTGCAGCTATGTCACTCTTTTTCAGTTCACGTTCAAAGAACCCTTACAAACAATCATTCAGTTATAATTAATGTCATACAAAACAGCTCCACCAGTATATTTCTGGATATAGACAAAAATATATAAAAAAAAAACTTGAGGCAGTTGAATAAAATTTATAATCTGTGCAAAAAAGCAATTGTTCCAAAGCCGTGATATAAACAGTTATAGAAACTGTTCATCAAAACAAGGCAACAAAGGATAACAGACTTTGCTTCCATCTGTATATACCTTATTATGTGAAAACATGACGTCAACAGGCAAAATGTTAAGTGTACCGATAATTTATACACACAGACTAGTTTGGACACATTAATTCTGAGATATAATATGAGTTGACAAATACAGACAAAAAGATGCACTGAACTTGTAGTTTCTTTCGAGTTTCGCTCTCACTCATTTTGTGTTTATGTATAACGCTTTTTAGCTTATGTCCATGGACCAAATTACCAAACAATAAACTTGATGAATGCAGGCTCTTAGCAAAAGACAGAACGAACAGCGAACACTTACTCAGCTGCCTCTCCATCTCCTCACAACGCCGCAATTCAGAGACAAACTGACGTTGAAACATGTTAACACCTTCATTCAGCTGAAATAAATCAGTAAGTAGTGACAATAAAACGGTGTAAAACAGCGCAGATATGCTTTATGGGTTGTTGATGATTACTGCTGTGATGTGATGTGAGTGGAGAGAGTTAGTAGAGGGCAGCATAGTAGCAATGCAACCTGTTGAAACACTATACATCACTAATACTAAAGCCTAAAAATAAACGAAGTAATTAAAATTTTCTGTGACTGCAAAAGCACAGCAAACAAAACATTAAGAAAGCTCGGCCAAACTGAGACATTTAGTATTTAAAAACAATTTAAAACTTAGGCCTACATTGCTATTTGCTATAAATTCTGGATATATCTGCAGATAATCACCAGTGCTAAATACTCCACTAACTCCAAAACTAACTAATGACAAACCTAGGACTTACATAAGTTAGGGAGAGACACTACATGTTGCTACTATAATTTGAAGTTGCTTTTTATACTACTGAGTACTGCATAATCTGTCAGTGAACTGTTGAAGAAGTTGAAATATTTGTGAACACATGTAAATTTCTAAATCATTCTCATCAGGAAAAATAATAAAAAGAACTTACATCTTTAAACTGAACTATTCCAAGCTCTCCAAGCTGGGATACACATGAATAGGCAGCATCTGCTTGCAAATACATCTGACATAAAACCATATCCTCGCTTCGAAACAACGACCCCATCATTCACCTATAACAATTCTGCAAAATGTAATCAATCTTTCCATTCATGACAACTGTTACGGTATTTACAGAACAATAAAGCATTAAGTCCATTGATGAGAAAGATACACAAGCAAGGTTTCACATGGTGCCAGCCATAATACCTACAGTACAAAATGCCCTTAAATCAAAATACCCCTAGGACAATAGAACAAAATGCCCACTACCATCAGTAAAATAATCTCATAGCAAAATGCTCGGAGAAGGAAACTAACAGGATAAATTACAGAAGTCTTTAAAATTATTCCACAATGCAATGAAAAAACAAGATCAGACAATCCAACTTGCACATAGTCAACTGGCAGAAAAGTCTTGAAACTAGGTGTGTGTCCATAATTATTAACATCTTTTTTATACTAATGTTGATTTGTATGCAAATACGAAGATAAATTGTTATTGCTTGCTACTGCTATGTGAATAGCATATTTATGTGGAAAATTTGCATAGCTTTTGCCGGCAAAGAGGATTCTACCTGCGCCCGTTATATCTCATTAGACTGGATTGGATTTCACCCCGCAGAACTCAGAAGCCCGTATCCCGGAGGCCCGTATTTTACCCATAGCCTTCACATCATGACCTCTGTTCTACAATAGTCTATAACTTCTTTTATCTATTAGTACTGTGCAGATGTGGTCTCATGTTGATATACTTAAATACCGCGATCTGGTGAGTATCAAACTTGCATTTACATGAAATTTACAATTTTATGCCCACACCAAAACTCAAGTCACCTGACTTCAAAATACGCCCACTTCCGCCTTCTCAATTAAATAAGTAACAGACGATCGCAATACTTACTTTCTTACTTATTTACTTACTTAAACATAATAGTCAATGAAAATGGTGTGATTCGATCATTCGATGGGCCACCTGTAGGAGTCTATATCACTTAAAACTTTATAGTCGCCTATCTCCTCCTTCTTCTTCCATTTATTAATACAGTTGACAAAACGCAACTGCACACGCAGAACGGGAATAGCAAAAGCCACAAGATACAAAAGTCCGTATTTACACACGATAGCCTAAGTTTAAACAATTTGGTATGTTATAGTTAG
>Ga0209782_1000746_pt1 | contig 15228 bp, 10 predicted proteins | sample WorMetmaBAHAMAS1_FD_187390 | JGI IMG/M metagenome (GOLD analysis project Ga0209782, IMG submission 187390) | Marine gutless worms symbiont microbial communities from Max Planck institute for Marine Microbiology, Germany - Inanidrilus... | ecosystem: Host-associated > Annelida > Digestive system...
CAAACCTACCCATGGCCATTTTTTTTGCAAATAATGACGATAGCAAGAAGTGAAAGGATTAGATGGGGCCCAGAATCCAGACGCACCCATTGGAAAGCACAGACTTTTGGCGGCAAGGTGTGGCACAATGTAACATGTAGACTATTGGGAGAATGCGAATTGGCTGTGCAAAAACGTCTGAACCAACTGATTCATGACTACCGGCAACAGAAAAATTTGGTGAAGTTAAGCCTTGTGTTATGAGATATGTGAGTGGACAGACAAACAGACGACATATCTGTCATGATCATTTGCAGCCTCCCCCCTCCCGGAGGCGAAGTAGTGACGAATGAAAGGTTAAACACGACGTCATAGTGACGTCACGTTGTTCGCTTGCATGCACTAACGATAAATAAGTAATTCAGCAAGGCACACGACTGTAGGCGCCTAGGCTAAAGCCATTGTGCCGTGTACACTCTGATAACTGAAACACTGGCTTATGGCCTGACATGCAGCCAAGCTGACGAACTGAAACTCAAGCTGTACCGGGAGATGGATCGTGAGGAGAAGAGACAGACGGCATGCAGTCATGTGCCTTTGACCGGTAGTGTGATGTTGATAACATCATCATCAGTGTCGTGAATGGCCACATGCCACATGGTTCAACGAGGCGTTCGATGTTCAGATGTTTAAACCCTTATATCTCAATAACCGCTTAAGTGATTTGGACGAGGTTTTCACTAAAATTTTAGGGGAGTCGCCGTCTAGAAAGTTATCTGTTTGCATGGTGCATGCAATCGATTTGAGGTCATGTGTAACTAACCAGAAGTGTGGATGACGAATAGATGACATTGTCATTAGCAACGCAATGACAACGCATCGCCATTCTATAAGACCAAGTACAGTACATGTCTCTTAATAAACCAAAACGAGACCACCCACATTGTTGCAGCTTCACCTACTTTTGCATTGGTGATCTTATCCCCGATATATGTATATATATATTGTAAGTTTCATCGAAATCCATTCAGGGGTTTCCAAGCTTGCCACAGGGTTCGAAAATTGCCCTTGGTTCGGCTGTTGGCTTTACAACAGCTTGGACTACTGTTCAAGCAGTGGTGTATGACTCTTCTGCATTGGAGCAATTGCTAGTACCCAACCTTTGTGTTTGCTGATTTATGTTTTCTTGGATTGTCCGGAATGATGTTGGTAATTTTAACATTTTTTATTGTCATGATTGTTAGGTTTGATGGAGTGAGCTGGGTATGACAGTCAGTATACATATTTAATGCTTCAATGCTTTGAAGTTTTGTGGGTATTTAAACAAGACTATTTACTATCATCATGGGTGACAGGAGTCGACAAATCGTTTGCTTTGCACTGTTTCGTATTCTCTTGCCATTGACGCAGCTGGGTGGTAAGTGTAATTAGTTGACTAATTACTTACACTTTTTTGACCCTAGGTAGTAAAGATCCCTGGGGTTAATAAAAACAAAAGCTAAAATCAAATATCACAGGTGGCTAGATATCCGGATCTTCATCAGTGGAAATGAAAGATTCCAGAGTCAGAACATAATTGAAGTGCTGAATAAGAATTGATAGGCACTGAAACAAGAAAGAGGTCTCACGGAGGTCACCAGAAGAAGCAGTCAGACGACGGCCAACCTCGCACGTAAAGTCGAAACTAGAAGCATTTAATAACCCATGAATTTCTAAAGCAACTGGCTGGAAAATGTTGTCTATTGGGATGCTCGAGTATTTCTGGAGAGAGCAGTTTCAGCAGCGCCACCTGCAGTGTGGGACATGGCATGCAAGTAAGAATCAGCAAGGGTGCTGACCACCGTCACGTCCCACGTCAGGGGTTTACCCCCATACCATGGTATTAGAGTGAGCCCATCAGGTCACTTGCCATCAAGTCTGGTGAGACCGACAGGCTCTTTAGTGTCGGGAATGCCGGAAGAGGAGATGGCACATGCAATAACGTCATTAATAGCCTGATGCCTGGCTGTTCTGCTTGGGGCCTACTTACACACCAAGCCATGAATCCCTTCTGCATCTGCAATGGTGCCACGATGCAGACGCTGCAGGCGAGGTGCAGAGCAACAGCCACTCGAACTGCCTTGTCTACCAACCTCAACCCGCAGGAGGTGACAGGGAGGGCCGAAAGCAAGTCTCCACTGTGAGGGGACACAGCTGCCAAAAACCTGGCTATCTGAATCTGATATTATTATTATTATTATTATTATTGTTATTATCATTATACTTTTTGCATAATTATGTTATGTACAGTAGCCTGTAATTAATTATTTTTTGTAGCGTATGGCTTATTTTTAGCCATCAGTTTGCACGGACATAATACTATTGCAGTTGTATGATCTTATCGAAGCTGAAAAAACAATGTTGTAATGTGCTAAAGTAGTTGATCGAACTGTAAGTTAGGGCTTTCTAGTAATTGTGCTTGTTATACCATTGGCTTGGTGCATCTGTAGAAGGGGGAATGGATTGCATCCAGTTTGGCTCAAGAGGGGAAGATTTACCCTACTAACATATGGATCATGTGTAATGCATAGATGTATGGACCACTAAATGCTGAAGATTATGCATCTGCACATCTCTGATATAAACATCAATGTAGAATATGGTGGCAGGGTTGTCAGTTTGCATTATCGAGGCATTTTGAAGCATTTTTTGCACTAAAATTTTGAATTTAGCATTTATTTTCAAAAGTATTAATTTCTACCTAGAATGTGCATTTAAATATATTGTACATGTATCTTTCAGCTTATGGGGGCTTTGTCCCAGACCTCTCCATTAAATGGATTTTTTGAATTTGAGAATTGATTTTCACAATAAAACGATTCTAACATCCCTAGTGGCCACAAATTGTAACCTCCTGTTCTTAGTTATGTTGGGCTTATGTTGTCATATCATTCTTCTAACCAGTTTTTGTACTATTTTAAAAAGGAAATTACAGTATTTAAGTGAATGTGTGGCTGTGTCTGTCATAGCGGCTATTGTCCGATTCAATGGTTTCTCACTGCTGTATGGATGTCTGGCATTGGTCACACCGCTGCTGAGGCGACCAACTGCGTCCACAATGCGTCGTATGGTTGCTTTTATTTTACAACAGAAATAGAAATGCGTGGCAAAGCCTAGCGTATAGCCCGCTCGGCGCCGCAATGTCGCCCCCTAGCAAGTAGTAGAGAACCAACACCGAGCTGCCATCTTGCAAACGTGCAAAAAAAATGCACATAGTATCAGTTTGCCTTCATAATGGCAAAATAATTTGGTTGACATGGAAACGTCCCTTGACAAATTGGAAAATAAGGTACAGAGCCATCATCTGCACGTAAAGCGTTTTCATATGGTGAAAAGATTGTGAATATCTGTCCAGTATGTACGGAGATATTAGACTATATACGCCAGTGTTTTGGCCATGTCATACCAGACGTATGCAAATAAGCCCTGTTATCAGGCAAAAGTTCACGAAATTTTTACACGAGGTAGCCCCATCATCTCCGCTGTTAACACGCACAGCTAGACCATAATATTGCAATTCGTTTTCCAGCACTAGTGCAACGAATGCAAGTGGTATCAGTCGATGTTGATAACATTTTTGCAATGTTATTTGTTTGCCATGGCAACGTCCCTTGAAAAATTGGAAAATGAGGTACATATCCATCATCTGCACGTAGAGTGCTTTTATACGGTGAAAATATTGCGAAAATCGGTCCAGTATGTCCGGAGATATTCGACTAAATGTGCCAGTTTTTTTGGCCGTGTCATATCAGACGTTCACAAATAAGCCCTGTCAACTCTGAAGTTACTGGACCAAATTTCACGAAATTTTAACGCGATTTAGATGCATCATTTGCGCTATTAACGCGCATATTGAGGTAGCGATATCTTATTCCGTTTCGGAATAACAGAGCGATAAGTGCAGGGGGTAGGTAATTTTGCCCCATTTTTGCCACTAAATTGGTTGCCATGGCAATGTCCCTTAAGATGTCGGAAAAAGAAGGGCCGATTGATCATCTGCAATTCAATACCTAGCATTTGGTGCAAAGATTGTGAAAATCGGTCCAGCGGATCCTGAGATACTTCGGCTCCGAGCGAACGAGTCTGGTACGAAACAAAATTGGTTGCCATGGCCACGTCCCTTGAGGAATCGGAAAAACTGGACTTGATCAAGAAAATTCATGCAAATACCTTCCATTTGGTGAAAAGATAGTGAAAATCGGTCCTGTAGATACTGAGATAGCTTTGCTCAAAGTAAAAAAAAAGAAAGAAGAAATTAACGCAAGCAAAATATATAGCCCAGTCGGCAACTTAGCCGAGCGTGCTAAATAAGCGCTTTAAGTGCGATTTAATGATTAAGTGACTTTGAAACTGCCGTAAAACCAGTCACATTTAGGGCTGGCAATTATTGCAAGGCATATGTTAAAAATATGTACTATTTAGAGACAGTTGACAATGCAGATAGAGCATTTTATATGGATTAGTTTTAATTGTTGTATTTGCCAGTTTTCATTGTTTTTGTTTACGTTGTGTTTGTGTTGAAGACATGTCTATTTTATTTCTATGTTTTCTTTATTTTACTGTAGATTATTCACATTTGCCTAGAAAGGAGATAATTAACCACAGTCACTGCATTATGGTAGATTTAATTGGCATTTCTGGTGTGCACGCATTGCGATAGTGTGGCTGGTATTTTTTCTGAAGTCGTGTATTGTTGTGCAGAAAACACCGGCCGTTATCTTCTAATCGCTCTACTGCTGTCAACAGTCACAATGCTGTCTCAGACTGCTTTCCAGTTGTACGGCATTTTTGCAGAGTCGGTGGATGACAGCGTGCTGGCACAATGTGAGTGGGTTGTTGAACGCTTACAAAATAATTATTGCGTAATTGGTAAAGAATTTGTTTGTTTTCAACATTGCTGTGTAATTGTCGAGTTCAACATTAATCCATATGTCTTGTGAAGTGTTAATGCTGCTCGGTCCTCTGATATGATGAGCTGTGTATTGTGCATTCTCACACACTTGCATGCCGTGTTGTGTGGCCATTTTTTTTACGGACGCAGACCTCATAATCATATAGGTTTACTGGAGGTGCGATAGCAGGAGACACAAATTATCAGTATTATTATTGTGTGGTCATTGTTTTGCCTATGCAGTCATTATGCAAACACTTGGCAAACACCTTGTATACTATGAGCATGCTTCTCAGGCTTCTACCATGCACCTTGCCCCGCTTCAATTGTGTTGTTGGTGCTCGGTATACATTGAATTGTTGACACTGGCATACTAGTATGTCTACAGTTAATAAATGCTGTGCTATCACATTTAATCATTTGAGTGTTTGCATTCAGTGAGTGAATACTTTGCAGAGCAATTTTAACATCCATTTCATACATGTTGATGCCTGGAACCTTTGTTTAGTTAAGATGTAATTTATATGGCTGTTCAGTAATCGCAATTCAGCAATTGCAATTTGATGTATATGTCGTGACTGACATTGCAATACTCTAAAGCATCATTTTGTTATTGCAGCTACTGATATTCCTTATTTTCGGCATTTTTTTTATAGTTACTAGAACGTTAATCTGTGTTACACTGTGGTGATTTTAAATTGAGTTAATCACAATATTAATCCAGCACATTGTGACTTTATGAGCAAAATAAACTAGTTTTATATAAGATGTTATATAAGATGTAAATTGCACAAAGAAATAAGACACAATCAACTCTTGTGTGGCTCTTGATTTAAGCTGCAGTTCTTGCGAGCATCGGAATCGTCAAATAGTGGAGCATTAGTTCAGAATTTGACTTGTTTTGCACTATGTAATACTGCAAAATAACACAACGGCGTTCATTACATTGGTTATGTAGCGTTACAGTTGTACTCTGTTTTATGTTCAGGTTCAAAACTTGCAAGTGTTCTGAGGCAAATAGGTCTACAGCTGTAAGTACATGATGCATCCATCAGTCTTGGCATATAGTGATAAGTTAATCACTGTTGTTGACTCTTTGTAATTGGATATCATATTTGTTCTCTGCATAAGTTATCTTATTATTATTATTAATACTTGCAGTTATTGCTTAACCAGCCATTTTTACTGGAAGCTGTAATTCAAAAGGGAACTTCTTGAATAATTAGAGCAGATTTTCATATGTCCGATGCCTTTTCTGTCATCAACTGGCAGTGTCAAAGGACATTTTTTATTTATTATTAATAAATTGTAAAACTGTGTCCAGTTTAAACCTCACTGTAAGTCTGATAGTTAGATCTCTGAGACAGCAAGTATCATTTTCTGGGATTATACAAGGAATGTTATTGCACAGCTTTACTGCGAAGTCATCTTAAAAGCTTAAAATTGTTAGTAGTGAGTAAGTGCTAGGAACTGTACCTTGGTACCCGTTTCATAAGTTAATACTGTGTTGTTTCTGTATGTGTGATAGGATCAGTGTTGACGATCCAGCAAATGCAGTTCGTATTATATTGCCTGACGTTGGAGTGTTTTTCGTCACTTTAATAATCTTCGTCAGTTGCCGAGTTCTGCTGCATGAGCAGCTTCCGACGAACGCTGATGATGCTGCGGCTTCTACGGCATTGACCGGTGGTGATAGAACTAGCGCTAGTGTGCCTGCTGAGTACCGGCGGCTGTTTAAGTATGGCGTGTTGATTGGTGACTTTCTGGGCAACTTTGCGGTCGTCATGATGATGGGTGCGTGTGGCATAGCTCTGCCGTCGATAATCAATGGTGTCTACTTTGTGCTGTTCGTCGCCGTATTGACTCTGTGGTCGTGCTGTTTTCGTGGCGGTGCGTGGTTCACGTGTCTGCGATATCTGCTGCTCATGTACGTCGCCGTTCACGTAATTGCAATTCATCTGACGCAGTTCGAGTTTGTGCAACATGCGTGGGACAATCACGGCAATGAGACATTAGTCGAGCGGTGAGATAACACTTGCAAGTTTTTTATTTCTGCTGCTGCCAGTGTTGTTACTTGTCACCATCGTGATTTCTTGTCATGATGAAGCATATGTACTATCTGTGAACTTCAGATGTGGACTTTGCATATTTGATACTATTATGATGTGGTTTTTTTGAGTTGTATAATGTGACCTTTGAGGCGAGATATCGTTCTGTTTGTGCCTAGTTAAACCCCAATCAACCATCCGCATATACACCCACTATGTGAGGGTAATAGGCAACCGCCCCAACAATCAAAAAGCATGTGGGTATATACCGCCACAGACTTTTAACCCATGTGCACTAAAAGAAGCACAAATTTGCTTAAAGTGAGTTTAAAATGCTAAAATTTCACTTGTGGATTGTGTTTCATTCCAGACCTCTTTGGAGAGCTTGCTTTCATCTATGCTCTAGTTAACTGGGGAGAGGGTATATATCATTCTCTTCGTCTTGTTATTTTACCTGTCATGCCATTATTGCTTCATTCTGTTTTTTACTACTACAATCATACAAGTCAGCAACTGTGATAAAATACAGGTAAACCCATTATAAAATTAAATGTGACATTTTGTGTGCATACTGCTTCTGTGTCTTGTATTTTTTGTGCATGTCACAAGGTACTGAATGTTGCTTAAGGTGTGGTAGAGCTTTATTTTCTAAGGCTGACTCTATTACAGACTTGCAGCTAAATCTTGTGGAGAAAAATCTCTCAACATTTGGCAAGTTGTGGGAACGAGTATAGTCATAATGGTGCCATTTTTGTATCATAATAGCCAGTGGTGTGCAGTACCCTGTGTCACTGTCAGCAATTGCTGTTGATTGAGGATGATTATAATTCTGTCTTGCCACATCTGTTAGATATTAAGTATACTTACAATTCCTCAAGAGCTCTGCTTGTAATTTGCGGTTAGTATGGTAGAATTTCTTTTACAGTGAACCAGAATGTCTGTCTGTTGTGAATTAACTGGTTTCCAGTAGCCTGTAGATCATGTTAAGGTTGTCAAAAATGGCTCACATTGATGATTAAAATAGTGCATACAGTAACAAGAAATAGTCCGTGGTTATGACTGAAAATATGTTGATTTTAGTCTGTTTGCTAGTGTTGTATTAATTGGCTTGGAAGACTAATAGTCTTTGCTTAATTGTTATGCTGTTGAATCTGGATAGTTATTAGCATTAACTAGTAGTAAATAGTAAGTATACAATTTGTAAATGTGCATAATGGTTAGCCAAATTGGTAGTATTCATTTTACTGGTAAGCTTTTTGTTTTGTATTTACAGGATACTTGGACTTCCAAGGTTCGTGAGAATGGACTGTGACAAGTCATGGGTAGTAACGTTAAGTCCCAATGTTCTGTGGACGTACTACCTTGACGTAGCTCTGTTGTTGGCATTCTATTTCATCCTTGCATTAGAGATTCGTCATCGACTTGAACCGGTTTGTTTTCTTCTTCGCCTCTAGTTTGAACTATACATTCTCTTCAGTTATCTTTCTCCAGTTTTTAAATTTTTATTTTTTTAAAAATGTATTCTGTTGTTCCAAATGCTTAAAGTTGTAATTATAGCATTACACCATTGACTTTCTTTGTAGCAGCTGGGAAAACATTTCTTCCTCTATGAGCCATGTCATTGTGACTGGTGCCATTTCCTCTCCTCTTTGTAACTTTGTGTTAAGCCACCAGACAGTCTGTCAAAATATGTGGACAAGTCAAAATGTAAGCATTTATAATATATTTACAGAAATTGTATAGAAATGCATATTTCTGATGGTGTCTTATTTTTAATTTGTTTTTTTTTAGCTTATTTGGCATGTATATTTGGTTTGTGGTGTAGGGCAGTTGGTTTGGCATTTTCGTAAGCAGTCTCTTTGTCTGCATGCATTGTTAGTGGTCTAGTTAAGAAGCATGATAAATTAGCAGTGTGTGCAATTCATTGGTAATTAATTTGAAGGAATACCTACGTCTGTTATATTGTACGTACTGTGGCGGTATAAGAGCAATGATAATCTGCAGCAACAGTGTATTCAACTTGTAGCTCTTCCTTGACTGTCTTCCATCAGTTATATATGGTTGCATAAAAACCCGGGGCATTGTTTTTTTCCGGATTGGAGTTATACATACACTGATACTTTGAGCAGTGGTGTTATCAAGGACTGAATTGATAAAATATAAATGTTAATTGGCGTGTTGAAAGTTGGAATTTGTTCAGAATGGAGCCAAAGTGACAGCTAATGTTAGTGAGAGTGTTCTGAAAAGTGGATTGCTGCAGTACATTTGGCAGCTCTCTGATGACAATGTCAGATTTCCATGGTCCAGTGCACTGGCCTATTGTGTGCTTACCGATAATTATCTGCTTGCCGATAATTCAAGCTTTAGTAAACCCGAAAACTGGCAGGTGGCTGCCCACCAGCTGAAATAGTGCTAGCTTCTTAATTGCATAGGATCCATATAGCCAGGCTTTATCAAGGTTATGATTTAATTAAGATCATGCATGCCTTCACCTTCTCTAACTAAAAATACATGTAGTGTATCAATCAACATGTGACGCTATTATGACAAGATCTGTTAAGTTAAGCACTGTATTCTGCCTGCAGCATTTTTTTGACAATTCTTACTTTGTATGACATTGTTAAGTCTATTAGCTTGTACATTATCACCACTTCTCCACAATTCTGTGGCACAGGGGTCAAATTTTCAAAACTGTGTCAGATGATGTTAGCTTGAAATTGCGACAATTACCAAAGCTATGAACATTCTAGGACAAAGTTGCAATTATGCTGATTTTTAAAATATATCTACAGAAAACCGTGGAAGAAATTACATCATCGCTTTACAGTTTTGTTACGATAACTACCTAGTACCGTAGTCCTAGGACCATATTCCGATAAAGTTAGGCCTACCTGCCTTAAAGCTTTGATAAAACTTACAGTTACGAATAATGAACATCGATGAGTGAACATTAGTTGTTTTATTCTATATATTGTGTTATTTGCATAAAACATAGCCTAATCATGTGGAACGTTTACGTAATGATGAATGCTCGTTGTGAAGTAATTAAGCAACTGACACTGGCAGCAAAAATTTCACTTCTTGTGATTGGTGTTATTTTTAATTACGATAACATTACGAGAAAGTGGGGAGAAACTTGTGCGATGTGCTAAGATTATTTTTGAAAATTAGTTCACTATGATTTTAGGATATTATGAGGATTTCTGAAGTCTCTCAGTTACGATAATTTAGCCCACTCAGCAAACCTGCCGACCGTGCTATATATTTTACCTTCCGTAATTTCTTTCTTTTTTTAAATTTGAGCAAAGAGAAGTACATTGATTTGTGACAAAATCAGATATCAGTCATATAATCTGCTATGTTAGTCTCAGGATGTTAACAGCTCATGGGGAACAGACTACAGTCACCATTGTGAGCCATCTTATTCTGTGGAAACATTTTTTGCATATAGGCAATGGCATACAAATGATGAGAGCTATTCAATAAACTGATATGCAATTAAACAAGCATACGAGGCGTTTTGTTTGTTTCTTAGCATTAGTTGAATAAACAGGATATGCAACTAGCAGTATGCAATCGAGTCGGTTGCACTGTGTTTGAGTCTGGAGAAACTGCAGCAGCTTGTTTACTGTTAGCACATTTGAGCCATTCAATATCCCAGCGATATTTTGAAAGTATGCTGGGAGCTGATTGACTTAATTGATCAAATGATAGGACAGTTTTAGTTTTAATCTGCCAGTCTGTGGTCCCAGTTTCCCGAAATGCTGCAATTCTCCTTGGGGAGAATTCTGCAGATTACAAACCCATGTTAATGGTATTGAATTACATAAAGTAACTGGATATAGCAGTTCGCAACAAGCCTCACCGCTACGGGAACTCACGTGCCATATGGGATCACACAGTGTTACCTGCCACCCGGCAGAGGTGACATTCCCGCCTTTACCCCAGCCAATTAAGGCTGGTACTCGATTTAGCAACCCAAGAGGGATGCAAGGCTGAGTTGACCTAGTTGGCTTGGTTACATACCAAGTTGGTATACCCGCCCGAAGACGGTCACCCATCCCAGCACTAACCGGGCTCAACGTTGAGTAACTTCGTTCGTGCGACGAACGACGCTACCACAGTGCTAAACCGCCAACATAGATGTCATAGCAAATGTCTTTTTATGATTTTAAATTGTGAAGTTATAGCCAGCATGCGGTTATCACTTGCTTGCATTCAATGTTGTTGCTGTGTTGCGATATAGTTGTCATGGTTTGTGACATAGTTGAACGGTGATATTTGAGTAGATTCCGATGACTGGTCAAGTGACACAAGTAACCGCCTCGGTTTCCGGGCAGTATATTAATCCTGCTGCAGAAGGAGATGGCCAGGCTGATGATTCTCGTGCACCAGTTTCGGAGACACAGGTGGGATGTGTGCCTGGTTGATGGATGATGTAGTGCTGATCCCGCTGCATGTTGGGATGAGTGGTGGTTTCTCGTTTTAGCTTGTCGAAAAACTAGACAAGAACTAGAAAGAAATGTGCAGTTGTATCAGTGTGCAGACCCACGGCGCTCATACATCCTAACCTTTTACACTGACTTAAATCTTTATACCTCAGGATCAAGGTCTATATTTCTACCCTAATTGATGTCAATAGCTCAAGCTGTTTCCTGTTAAAGTATAGACAGACACACAGACTTGCAAATTCTTAGACACAGCTGAACGCTGTTCAGCCATGGCTGCTGCTCGCTTAGGTATACATATCCTATTTTTATGTGTGTTTTTTCTTAATGGCATGACTTCATGTAATGTGCATTCTTTTTAGTTTTTACACTGTCATTTTTATTCTTATTCTTCTAGGATGTGGATATACTTTTTCACACAAAATGGACACATTGTGTCCTTGGATCTTACAACATTGACCACCTTTAGATCTCTTGATGTAGCTTGAACTGAAATACAACTTTTGAAAGCGGTATTGAAAATGTCATCCTAAAGGTATTTTTAGATTGAATGCAAGTACCTTGCATGCATTGTTATGCTGGCATCCTTGCATCTTACAGCATGTTTGTCTACCCACAAGCAAGAAATAGACAATATAACTAAGAATGTGACAAGTTTCAGCTTGGATTTCTGTGGCCAAATTCACAGACGTTGTCTTAAGATTTATTTTAAGACATGTCCCAATATTATGTTAGGATAAAAGTTAAGATGTCATAAGATGATTTTATGACATGTCATAAGTTAGTTTACAAAACTTATCTTAGGAGATCTTAATTTTTTTTGTTACGACTTGTTGCTGTAGTAACTACAACTTTCGTCAGTGTATCCACAGTAAATAAGTAAATTTGCCAGACACAGGCCTAGCATCAAGCCTCTTGGTGACAAACAAGACTGATCAGTCACTATTTTAATAGTTCGACTATATCATCTAAGTAAGTAATAAGTAAGTAAGTATTTGTCAGTGAGGATCATGCAGATTTATGTGCTACCTATTTATTTAGCATCAAATGGAATAATTCATACTGTACCATTTCTTGTATTTTAGTTCGTTACTTAAGATACAAAAATGAACTAAGCAAAGGGCCACATTTTACCATGTCATTTGTGATTGAAGTTAAAAATACAGGAAAAAACACTAACAAGTAAAATCAGATTGACCACGTCATGCGTGTTTTACATTCAAAAATCATAGCCATTAGGCAGGCCTAATAAGCTTGTTAAACTGTGACTGTGAGAGGCAACTGTGCAAGTTGTAAGCATAGGCCTAATTGCATGAAGATAGGCAGTTCTCAGCAGTTTTTGCAGCTTGTAGAAAATTATTTAGCTGGCACTGCAGCATATGCATCAGCAATACAACAATGACGTTGCGAGTACGACTTGCAAGCGTAAACAGTCACTGTTAGGCTTACATACTTGCGCGCTATAATTACTGTATGATGACGTCAAATTATATGTAATTTCCTGCTGCAATTTGTTTATTTAAGGCACTAAATATAGTGATTTTGTTTGATTAGAAGAGTTAAGACTGCTCAAAGGTGATCTTAGGATGGATGTAGTCATAAGATTTATCTTACAATTGTCATAACTGCTTTGTGAATTGATCTTAGAAATAAGACAAGATCTTACCTTAGGAACCGTCACAAAATTGTCCCAAGACCGTTTGTGAATCTGGCCCCTGCATAGTAAGTTGTCATGTTGAAATTACAAGCGTGACTAAATACTCTGAATTTGCAAAATTTTGCATTCGTAACTGAAATTTAATGATGTTAAATATTATAGCATTATCTACATTTGGCAAAGTAACTAATTAGTACTTTTTTATGCTTTTCCTGTTTTTCCCTTCCTTTTAGTAGACAACATCCGAGCAGTGATGACTGTCTGTAGTATAAGAGGGAAGATTATCAGAAGTGTTTATCTAATTTGTCCAATTGAGGTTTAGCTTTTATGTGTTATTTTTACTGTTTAAGTTAAGGCCATTTTGTTTTTATGTTGTTTGCTTTTGTTGACTTAGATTTATTTTCTACTGTACTAAGCCAAGAGATTGGTTAAGCTGAACATCTGCAAAATGTCCTAATTTGTGTTGAGTGGGATGTAAAACCTTAGTTCAGTAACTCAAATTTTCTTTTCTTTTTTGCCCAGGAGATGGCTCAAGTGGCATGTAGGGTTGATGGATATGGAATGAAATCTCTAGCTGAGATTTGGTGCAGTGCTTTTCTTTTAAACACACTTTTTTACTTTCATACTGTTTATAGTTACCGTTCTTCTGCCACTTTAGGTAGGGCTTTTTGACTTCCATTTTGTGAATGTCTAGCAAGATAAGTCAAAAATTTTTGTGAAATATGTAGAATTGGTAGATTACAAAATCAGAGAAGAGTTGATTAAATTTGTAAGTGATCTGGAAGATATTGTGGATATTGTAATTTTACTAGTTGGCCGACAGTACATTATGTTTTAGATGTCCCAAAATTTCTAGTGAGGGTGTTGCTGCTTTTCACTTTTGTTTACTTACACTAAGTAAGTAACGCAGTTGCAGTGCATTAAAAACATAGTCAGTTTCAATGATGCATGGAGGAGGTATACTTTTCATAGTCTTATTTAGTTTAAATTGTATCTAGTTTTTCTCAACATGCTCGGGAGGATACTTACAAATGTCACTGACCTGTTCTAACAGGTTGATAAAGTGAGGCATATGTCGGTATGCATTGTGCATTAATGTATATGTCTAATTGTGTTACATTTGAGCATGTGTTATGTATTCTTTATATTGAATTTGCATAAATTTAGCTTTAGTAACAGAACAGTTAATTGCTTGCATCTTGCTGAGCATTATTAATAGTATATGTCTTGAGGTGATATAGATACATTAATGCATGTGATTTATTTTTTGCTGTGTTTTAGCATTTTGTTTTATAGCTTTCGTGAGTTTATTTTTGAATTATCAATGGTTTCTGTCTTAGATACATGTGCACACTAAGAGCCTAATATATTAGTTAAGACAAAAATGTTAACATTTATTTGATACACTGGTGGCCTTGATAACAGCATATTAAATTGTTACTACGTGTATGTGCTAGAGTTACTAACACTGATACCTCTTTACTTACTGATAGCATTTACGTTCTCAGTCTTTTGCAGTTACTTATAACCATTTTAGTGTGTGTTAGACCTAGTTGTATATAAAATGAGAATGATGAAAGTCTATATCAAATAGTTGATTGGTTAAGAAGCCCCTATGGGCTGTGGGGCTGTAATGCATCCTTGATTCATTTGTTGATTTCAATGCTATAAATATTTGTTTATTTATATTTTTACTTATTCTCCCTACTTACTTTTTTATTTTTTTTTCTTACTTATCTAAGCTGCATTTTTATCCTAACCACAACTCGGTTGTGGTTGACCTCTTTTACCATTATGTCACGCAACTAACTGATCGATGTAGAACAGCAAACCAGACTCAGGTTAAAGCCGTCTGCAAGTAAATAAAATGAAATAAATACTGTATTTTGTGGAGATGCTGCAAGTATCTGTAAGCCTCTGCAACATTTTTATACTATTTATTTTATTACAGCATTTATTTATGGACAGTTTAACAAATACCAAAATGTAAACATTGTGGTGTTGACATGCGTTATCATGGTAACCACCATTCAGACGCCGGTTGGAAATCCCGGTTATGGTTGACCCAAGTTACCTGCAGCATGGGCTTACGGGTTGCCATATATGGCACTGTAGCAGAGCCTGGATGTAGGTCAACCATAACCGAATGTTGGATTGATGGATATT
>Ga0209782_1000747_pt1 | contig 15226 bp, 8 predicted proteins | sample WorMetmaBAHAMAS1_FD_187390 | JGI IMG/M metagenome (GOLD analysis project Ga0209782, IMG submission 187390) | Marine gutless worms symbiont microbial communities from Max Planck institute for Marine Microbiology, Germany - Inanidrilus... | ecosystem: Host-associated > Annelida > Digestive system >...
GGAAAGGGAAGGGGAAAAAGGAGGGAAGGGAAGGGGAACGACCCCCCACTGCTTTTTGGACAAATCGAACTCTGCTGGTAAGCCGCAAATTTAAGCCGACTAGCCAGCCGCAATATGGCTAAGCCACAGCCAGCCAAAAAAAATCCGGCATAGCCGAAATTAAGCCTAGCCAAAAAATTTGTTTAGGCCGCCGGAAAAATTCTTGATTAAATGCGCCTTAACTGTAACACTGCTGAATTCTTGTTTGCTGTGGTTTCTCTACGATCCAACTGAATGAAATCTGCACAAAGTAAGGTTGTATCGCATAGCGCATCACTGCTGTGCTAGCCCAACAATCTCACAAATACACATGGCAGGCGATATGATACCCTACCCTGCGTGTGTGAGTGGCCTGGTCTGGTGGTGTAATTGTTAGCACGTTGCACTTGAGACTCTATGTGGGTTTGACCGTTCCGCTTCCTTTTCCTTTCTCCCCAAATTTTTCCCTTTCCCTTCCCCCTCTTACTGTCTTCCCAGAAAGCAGGGAGTCTGGGGGTCCTCCAGCGAAGGCGACATATAATTGTTGAACGTTCCCTCCAACCATCTGTTGGTCTATCTGTCCGGTGCACTGTGGCAAAACAGCTAATTGAATATGGATGCAGTTTGGGATGGTAGGTCGGTTGGGTCCAGGGATGAGGCAGGTAATTTGGGTTTGGGGATCGCTCCACAGGAGGGGGTAATTTTGAGGGCAAATGTGTGTAACCAATAAGGAGTTTGTGGCATTGCGGCCCATTCCCAAATCATTTTGGGATTCTTGTCATTACCAGTAGCACTGGTTAATGCATAATGGTTGTTGCGACTTGTGAAGACTTGATTTGCAAAGATCAACTTTTAATCTAATTATTTGCAGGCCTATGCCGTTGATTTTTGGACTAATTTTTGTCATGTGCATCTACTGAGGCACTAATTTTTAAGTTAAGCCAGAAGTAAGCTGGCTAGCCAGCCGCAAATTTGTATGTCTAGGGCCGGCCAAAAGAATCCAGTTTAGCCTGATTTAAGCCATAATTTTCATAAGCCAGCTGGAAAATCATTAAGCTGGCGGCTTACCAGTCTAGCATCTGGCAGACTTGCTGGTAGGATCAGAGATCAATATGCAATTAAGTTGTCTGAACATACACGGTGAGTCGAAAAAGTACCCCCCCCCCCAAATATATTGGCCTATGCTAAGCCTTGTGAGCCAAATTTTTGGCAGTAATAGGCAACTGATATCCATACATGTACCAAATTTTGGGAGTTTACATTAATATTTAATGAATTAAGGGCCATTTTTCCACGAGTACCCCAATTTTTGCGCTTCATATTTTATTTGTTGCTGCCAGATTTCGGCATCAGCAAGGATGAATGTCTGCCAAATTTGTCCAAACTAACTCTGTTAGATTAAAATGTTTTAGGGCAATGCAGCAAGCTTACCATAAGCTGCGAGCTGCAGCCAAAACCTAAAACAATTCCTGAGTTGAAGGACACACTGCAGTGGATCTGGTCTGCCTTGCCACGGAAATCTATTGCTAAAGGTATGACTCGAGGCTAATGGAGGACATTTTTACATAAAATGTGATCAGTGACATAACAGTTACTGACAAACACGTTTCACTAAACGTGTTTGTCAGTTTTAATGTAATTTAATGAGTTTTAGAAAAAGTTGTGAATATTGCAGTAAACTTGAATGGACCGTTACAATTCAGGGGTTAAAGTTAATGTTACAAAAAGTGTTGCAGTTCTCACATTGGACGAAAATTGGTACATAGGTGGATATGAATAGCACACAACTTGGTAAATGTTTGTCTGCAGACGATGGCTGCAAGTGGAAATGCAGAAGCTTAAGTGGGTTACTTTTTGGACTCGCCCTGTAGACTATTATCCAGAGTCAAGACCTTTTAATGCAATAGTTTGTTGAGGTTATATATTCAGATGGAACAAATAATTGATTTGCTATTCACCAGTTTTATACATTTTGTTTGAACCGTTTCACGCATGTTTTAATACAATAGGAGTCATTTATCGCATACAAAAAATGTGCTGTGGTCACAGTGGTTGTATGCTTTTATGACTGTTTACAGTATTCATTTTTTCTTGTAATACTCATGGAAAGATTTCTTTCTGTGTCAGTATCGTAGTCAAAGTACCGGAAGAGATGACATTAATGAACACGTAAAAAACAATTAACTAATAGCAAAACCATACAAATGTAATAAACAAGACTGCTGTGTTACCAGTACTAATACACAACCTACTGCCACTAGTGCCACCACCATTTCAACAACCATTTTGCAGGCAAGCCTCAGCTATCGTCTCACATTTTCGCTGTATTTGTTCCAGAACAGCACCTTAGTAGTAGTAGAGGGGCTAGTAACCATCCTACCATAACAATTGCAGCAAAAATCAAGAGGGACAGATTAACCTGGACATTAGTTGTTGAACCAGATGTATATAAAATAAAACTGGCGTTGTTGTTGCAAGCAACTGAAACAATAAAGCAAGAAAACAAAATAAAACAAACATGTCACCTCACACATCATAAGTAAACTAATGAACAGGTTGGAGGTCTATCGTACCAAGTAGTCTGTGCAGTCGTTTGGGGGTGATATGTAAAATGCATTTTCTGTAAAAAGGTGCACGCGTACAGATAACCAGACCTTAAAATACTCTAAAAAGTTTATTACCACTGTAACAAAACATGAAATGGTATATCTGCACATGAGCAACATCTACGGCACAACACTGGTTTTAAAAATATTCAACAAAGGAAAAATTCACAACGTAATACCAAAACAGAATTTAAACAAGAGGGCCTAGCAGTGGCTAGCATAGTGCGAGATGATCCCTCCCCTCTTCCCGGCATGCACTGCGACCCAATGCACTTCTGTCACAGACAGACGGACACAGACATCGTAGCATAAGCGCGAGATGTATATATTACATGTCACGCTAAAAATATTTCCTAACTGACACGACTTCATGTGTGTGTGTATAAGCACTGTTGCAGCTGTTGTAGACGTATCAACAGACTAAAAATTCAATAAATATTAATGCAGCATTTTTGTTCTGTTTAATTTTAAACATTTTATGACTCAAAATTCTACAATGTGTGGTGTCTTGAGACAAGATATATGCAGCAGGTGTACACAGTTTATAAACTGGAATGGGTAGTAGTATAATGGGCTGACAACTTTCTGTCACATCTAGTTTGCATGCAAACGACATTTTGTTAAATAAAATAATTTTCATCGTTATTCATTTTTAATGATTAATCTATTAATCACTAATTTCTCCAGCCCTGACAAACCACAAGAATATGTCCTGGAAACAACAACACAATAGACCATTTGCAGCTGAGTAACTATAAAGATGACTATCATGGATTTGGACATTTTTTGTAGTGAAGATATACTTGCAAAGCTGTAATTTATTTAGATTTATCTGCTGCAGTAGCAGTGCCTGGTGGTGGTGAGTTCCAGTAGTAAACCACCTGACATAGAAGTATCGTGTTCACAACAAATGACACGACGTATGTCGCGACGACGGTAGCATCGCCAGTTTCTTGAACTGAAGTGAATATTCGTGCCAAAGCGCCAGCAAACAGCATCGTCACGGTTACTGCCGACAGCTGGCCTGTACTGCCATTGCGGTAGTTTGTCAATACCTGCATAAGCTGTACAAACATGACGACAGACATTGCAGCGGCATTCACAGCTCTATGCTACTTAACAATCTATTCACAACTGAATTAGACTTAGGTCGGGTTGCACCATCCATACTTAACTTAAGTAGTTCTTAAATCTCCAATTAACTCTGACTTAAGTGGAGATTAGTGTAAACGCGCATTGCACCATCGCCACTTAACTGCTAATTAAACAGATATAATTGGCGATTTAATGACTACTTAAAGTTAAGTGGCCATTAGCTAAGTGACGATTTAAGTGATGTTGGTGCAACCCGCCCGTAGCAGGCTAATCCATATACTATGATGTTGCACTCAAAGTAGGGGAGGGGAGTTCAACCGGTGTGACAACGTGATGGGTGGTTGGGGCAGGGTTAAGTGATGTGAAGTCACACAAGGCTATACACAACGTTGTGTGACTGTGTGCTATCTATGGTGAGATGACCGCATGGTTGGTGATGCTCACACAGCAATGCACAAACATTACACTGTGTCTCAAAAAAAAGTATACCACCCAACCACCAACAATAATTTTAACAGTACTTGCCCGATTCCAGTAATTTTTGGTACAGATATTACTGAGTGAATATACAATTGAAAGGTAGTTTAATTTCCCATCTCCTATGTTTAGTGTACATACCTTACCTTTATAAACTTTAAAACTAAAAATCATGAATTAGGTCTCAAATTGAATGTATCCTTAATGCTAAGAAGTTACATGTACATGTGAAACTATTAATAACAGCAGAATTTTATTATGCCTTATAGCATTATTGTACTTATTTATCATGCAATTACTGGCTTCAGAAGAACAGGAATAAGTTATATTGTGCCAGTGAGCTGAAGCCAGCGCCTCATTGATGTTTGGCACAGTCTGCAGCGGAAAGTTATTGGTGCAGCCATCAACAAGTGGAGAACAACTGAAAGCATTCTTGCATGCTAACGGACAACATTTTGAACACTTATTGTGAAATTTTCATCAGATGATCAGATTGAAAGAAATCCCCGGACAAATAAATTGAAATTGAAGTTAACTTTGTTTACTTTATTCTCAAAAAGATGTTTTTACTGCTGAGTCTGTGATTTAAAGTTTCCCAGGTAAGGTACATACACTAAACAGGTGAGGTGGGAAATCAGATCATATTTCGATGGCATTTTCACTCAGTAATGTTACTAGAATCGGACAAGTATTGTTAAATTATCCTTGGAGGTTGGGTGGTATACTTTTTGAGACACAGTGAAGAAACAGAACATTAGTCATTTCACTAGAATATCCAGAGGTATGTGGCCACGCCTCTATGGCAGCTTTCCGTCAGCTCTCAACACATGGTCAAAAGTTTGACCCTAAATCCTTATATCAGCCTATGTAATTTGAAACTTTGCACCCATATTTGGTCAACAAATATCAATTTTAGACCACCCATACATTGGACTTTTTGGTCCGTCTTGGTCTGAACTTTCACCCTATGGGTTTGGGGGGGTCGATTGGGCCACCGACATTTTTTTTGTCACAGACGGACAGAAACGCGATTACTTAAGTCGCATTGCTGCGAGGAGGCGCGACTAAAAATTGACTGACTGATTAGTCTGTTCTTGCAAAACATGTCAAATCAATGTGATAGGCTGTACATCGTCAATGCAAGCCTTTGATCATTGCACATAAGAAAAATAAAGCAAATGCACTTCATGCAGGGATCTTGTACGTGTATAACATCATATTAGTAGGGGGTTCCAAGATTACTGATGAAGTGTGACAAAAGCAGAGGGGAGTAGTCAATTTTACCCCTAAATCACATCACGTTATTTATGGATCACCCAAACAACAATTACAAAATTTTGAAGATCAGAAATTTAAAGGCATCATTCCTGTTCTATACATGGGCAAGCCAATACTAACCAATTTCCTAGATTGGCACTTGGCAGCAAAATGCAAAAACAATTTTCTATAAAACTGTAATATATGTAAAATAAAAAAATTGTTAACTTTTTAAGGACACACTATATGCAAATGCAAGCAGACTTCAAGTCTAATAAACTAGTCTGCTGCAAAATAATTACAACAGTTACTTTAATGTAGTTATTACAGTTAGCACTGGTGTTGGCGAGCAGGAATAAAGGGTTTAGCATTCTTCCAAAACTGGTGGGGGTGGAGGAAAAGGATGACGTTCAGTGGCTGACATGAGAACTGACAGACTGGAGTAGAAAGAAAATTACCGACCCGTGAAGAGGCAATGAGAGGCATAACACTCATCTGCATTGCCCAAACAAGCGACATTGGAACCACAGGCGACAACAGATAGGACAGCAGTCCGATATATACGGCAGTGTAGATGCTACTGGCAAGAGGACCTCGAGAGTAATACAAAATGAGAACGGCAATGACCAACGTCTGAAGCATGAGGAAAATTGCCTCTCCATACGCGCTGAAACACAACAAACAAGCATTCAGGTTACGTTCTGTAAGTATCGTACAACAGAATGTGGTTCATTTTGTCAAGATGAGCCAGTGTAGTGTACAGTCACGTTTTTAACAACTGTAACCATCTCAACCAATCAATCTACTTAAGCTGATTACTCACGACAGTTAACATAATGTCATTCTGCCTGTGAATTAAAAACAAGTCAGTCCAATGGGTGAGGTCAACTTCTGCTAAGCCTAAAGGCTAAGCTGAACCAAACAGTCTTAACTTGGGAATTCCCAGTGTTAAATGTGTATCTTTTGGTCTAAGCCTTTAGTCTTAGCCTTTAGACTCAGCAAAAGTTGACCTCACCCAGTGTCCTTTACTGTTCAGACAAGACCGAAGACTACTGGCTGTAACAATAACAGTGTGACATTACCATAAACACGTTTTACCACCAAATTTTAAAACTGCAAATGTGATAATGTTTTCGCTTTCATTGATACCGGTAATTCTTTCAGTAAGAAGCAAATAAGAAACTCTTGTTATTGCAGAGGGACTGCACAACTTGCTTTGTCAGTCGATATCTTGTCAAATGGTGCACAAACACAATATAAAAGTTGTAACAGAGGAATGACCTTCAATTACACTCAAGGTAATCACAATTGCTGCTATTAAACAGGCCATATAATATATAATATAATATTTCCTGCTAGTGGCTTGTTGTTACAACATCTCTATCAAGCACTGTTTCTGAGATATTGGCACTTTTTGTCAGTAAAGTGCTGTGATGGGCAATAGTTAACTAAATAGTTGCAAACTAATAGTTTAACTTTTTTTAGTTGAAACAAAGTTTAACTAAAATAAATTAGTTTAGTTGAAGCACAAATTTAACTAAAAAATTTGTTATAACTAAATAGTTAAACTAGAAAAACATAGTAGACCAAAATTTTGATAATGTCAGTGTGAAAAATCAACACATTTTCGATTATCATGTTATTGGTTTTTAATGTCTTACAATCAGACTTAGCTATTTTTCTGATTATTAGAATATTAAATTTATACTCAGTTACTTAAACTGCAGAATGCCTACTTGCCAAGGTACTCAGTGATTGTTGGCCGATGACCATCGACCTTGCAATTAGTTGAAAATGTTTAACTACTTTTTTATTTTAGTGAAGTATTTTCAAAAAAATAGTCTCTACTAAAGTTTAACTAAGTTTTTTTAGTTAAAATTTAGTTTAGTTAAACTAAAAACTTTAGTTAGTTGCCCATCACTGGTAAAATGTAAATCACAAATTGACAAGCCATGTGCGCTTTCTGATTCACATGTAAACACACTGTAGTTAAGATGTGCTATATTTCTGGAATTAATATTAGTATTAGAAAGGTCTCAAACTGAAAACTGACCTGCACAGTCACTCGAGGTCATTGGTATTTATTCCATCTGATAGGTCAAACATGATTTCCTATTAGTTTTTCATTGTAACTATGTTTCTCTCTTGAACCATACCAGTGATTTTATCACATTTCCTAAAATTTAAATAGGTCACATGACCGCAACCATGCCCAGTTGAATTTTGTCACTCCAGGGAACCATGGCTAATACTTCACATGGCCAACCAGTGTACAAAATTTGAAGCGTCTTTCTTTAGCCGTTCTTGAGATATGATTGAGTCCCAAAATTTAAAGTGGGTTACATGATGGTACCACGTCCACTTAGGGACAATTTGTCATCCATAGGCTGGGACATGATGCTTCAACCCACATACCAAATTTGATGTCTCTATAATTACTGGCTATGAAGATATAAAAGGCAATGAAAAATGTAAAAATTGGGGTGGTTAGGGCCTTAGGGGTAACTTGAGGTCATCAGCAATGTCAACATTCGATAACAGAAACTATGCATCTTGTAAGTTTTCGAGTTATAACAAGTTATTTGTCGAGAATAACAGATTGTAACCTTTCAAATTTAGCCAAGATCTCTGGCATCAGAAACAAAGAGTACCTTGGCTATCATGTGGCATTATTTTAATCATCCCAATTCCCAAGTGTAGCCAATTTGATACAATAACGGCATGTGACACACACAATGACAGCATATACCACGCTAGCATAGCACTGTGCTGTAAAAATCAAATAACTGAATATTACACAAGTAATATACTGTTAATTTATGTGTATTTGTATTACATTTACATATCACAACATGAACTATAATTATGCAAAGTTAACATTTACTATTACTAGGATTTTGGCATATATTACTATATAATAAATGACATCAAGGTTACTGACTGTAGTAAACAATAACTTGAAAACAGAGACTAACAGCTGATGATACCATACGACATCTGAAGAGGTAAACAAACCTGAATGGAAAACCCATTGCAAAACCATAAGCCAGAAAGCTTGTAATTGCCATAAGTTCCATAGTTGAACTTGCAAAACTTAGTCCAGCAGCACTCGATGCATAAACAATCTTTAATATCTGTGGTACTTTGACTGGAAACAGCGTCCAAGAACAAACCATAATCATGTTTGTCATTGAATATAATAATATATATATATATACAAAAATACCAAAAATAATTCCCAATTCCCCAATAATTCTCAACTGATGTTACCAAGAATGTAGAAAAAAATTCTCAAAAACACAGTCTGATAAAGCAGCAAAAATCATACAGGCAGCACAACAAAATATTTAATTAAAGGATTATGCATGGCAATAATTCTAAAAAGTTCATATTCTTTCACGTGTAAGCATACACACCAATCACAGCTGCACAAATGATAGCATAGCCAAGACATTTACTCAAGATGATCTTCAAACATGACACTACAACAACACAGACATTCCAGTTTCTATTGTTATATCACATTTACACTTTCTTGTAAGTTATTTAATACAGATTTTTACATCAGCACATTTTCTTCTTCGGAACAAGCTGCAAACTTAGCAGGTGGACTGGTGTGTACTGTGTATGGCCTAAGAACAGCATGGCAGCTGTCAGGCACAGCAGGTGTTATTTGGTCTAGTAAACAAACAGTGGGCCAAGTCCTGGTTACATACAGGGTGGACTGTCAACATGGTTGGTGGAATATTCTTGTAAAAAGTAGAGTGTCATACTCCATAAAGCAGTGTAAGCAGAGTACTCATCTCCCTTCCTTAGGCCTTCAGCCTATATGTGGAGCAGTTAGTCTGTGATGCATCGCCAGTGCAACACTAGATCCATCATTACCTTCCCAGCTGTACGGCATCATTGCCGTTTCACTGGTGCCAAATCAGTGCTTGGTGACAGAGGCACACTGTATGAACAACTTCCCCAAGGTCGTGACCTAAGTCATAAGTCGAATGTACTAACCATTACACCACCAGGACACAACACTCTCGTGGCTTATTTATCATAATCAGCCTGTCTGCCTATAATCCAATGAACCACTTGAGTGTGGCAAACTGGCAGCCCCTATCAGAATGACTACCTCTCTGACTCACATATCCTGTTGTATTCACTGTGTCAGTATCATGTGCAAGGTCATGTAAGCTGCCAAATATGCTGACACTGGAGTCATCAGAGCATAGCCACAGCAAAACTTCACCTTTAGAACTAATAACTGGATAAAGGCAGACTTGAGTGCCAAATGCTTAACAATCCTCAAACGAAGCCAACCAACTTGGCTGTGTGTCCACCAGTAGGTTGCTACCGTAACTTGTACTGCCATTCGTTATTGTGCTTATTACTAGCATTAATTAGTACTTATTTCTCAAGTTATTGTCCCACTGAGGGTGGAAGGCTGAGCGACTTAGGCAGCACACCAGCTGGTGCAGCCTGTATTGCATGTGGTCTGTCTATATGTTTGTTGCAGTGACTGTCCCGATGAAACCATTACACACAAATGATGGCACTGGATTAGAACATGGCATTTGATAGCCTACTAGCTGCATCTCTTACAAGTAAACAAACAAATGACATTGCATAGATTGCAGCAATTACAAAGTAAGTATCAAGATTGACCATTCTGGCCTTGACACTCTTGCTTAAGTTCAAACAGTAACAAGCACCATAACCCTATGTTCCATATGTACATTCAAACTTTTACAATATACCTGTCTTATTTACATAGCAGTTTTCTCTTATGAATCTCCAGATGACTGCTAATCATTATTACTATACGGCCATGGTTAACATGCGGATCTGCAGATGTTCGTATCTGCCGAGGGGTAACACGCCTAACCTAACCTAAGCCAAAGCTGCACCCCCACTGCATCAGCCAAGTAAGTAAGGATAAGGTACTGTAACTTGTTCTGTTTTACTTTCTAACCCTAAACATCGACAGATCAGCACATCTGCATTTTACCCATAACCTTATTGTACTACATGAGAACCAATCGGTCCCCAAAAACATAACGCGACATACAGGATAGGCAGCATATGCTGATTATGTATACATTTTGTGGTTATAAGGTTAGATTTATTATTAAGTCTGGGTGTTTTGCCTATTTATCAAGTAACAACAAGAATTACTGAGTTAAATATCAAAAAATGACAAGAATACACGAAATCATCACAACAAAAACAAGCACTTGGACAGATGACGTCACACTGGATAAAATATTCATACACAGAACATGTTTTTAATCTTGCTGTCGCAGTTTTACTTTATTTATTCATAAATACAATATAATTTTTTTCACCAAATAATGGCCGTAATTTAACTTTCTCACATTTTTACCATAGATAAATACTGATATCTATGGTTCAGCCAGACAGGAATTTTAAGCAAACATTATCGGTTTTTGCGTGCTAATTTCTCTGCGGTGTTCTACAGAAATTTCGGGAGACAAGCAGATTGTGATTTGTAGACATGAAATGCGTTAGTTATGATACTGGCAAATTTGGCAATTCCACCCTAGGTGCAGCAAACAGCATTACTAACTCATGTACCTGCTCCCGGCTAGTATTCTACGTGTCCCAGACTCAATAGTGTGAGTACATAAGAAATACTACAGAAAGTATAATAAATACCATTGAAAAAGTTGTGTTTGGTAAAAATTTCATCAAAACATGGCTGCGGACAAATCAATTGCAATAAATACACGACAAACTCTTCGAAACCTTCCATTTTATCCTGATTTTATCCCTTGCCGCTTGCCGGAACCAATAATCATAATATTAAATAAAGTAAGAGTCGAAGTTCGAAACCAAAAGTAATAGTAAGTAACAACTAAGCTTACCAAACCAACTACAGCAGCTGCTGCTTTGGCTAAATGGTGACTGATGACCATCACTCATCCAAGAGTGCTTCGTTCACTAATTTTCTCATGGATAAATTCTGTGCAGTGGCGATGTCGAGCTCGAGAAGCGTAGTGACTGGTGATCTCTTTAATGAAACTCAAACTCCACTGCAGCGTGTTGAGTGAGGTGAGCCTAGGTGTTTAATGTCGCTTAATATAGGTCTAACACTGATGATCGGCAGCAATTGCATATCAGACAATAATGGTTATGTTAACTTAATTTTGCCAGCTGGGCATGCCTGCCTGGCGGGCAATATATTTTACCAATGTTTTTAGCCAGCTAGTTCTGGCTAAGTTGCCGATGCGTTAATTTCTTCTTTTTTGAACTTGAACAAAGCTATCTCAGAATATACTGGACCGATTTTCACGATCTTTTCACCAAATGAAATGTATTTGCGTGAATTTTCTCGATCCGCACCTCTTTTTCTGATTCCTTTAGGGACGTTGCCATGGCAACCGATTTTGGGCAAATTTTGCGAAATGACCTTTATTCAACACGCTGGCATTTCGCAACGGATTCGAATATCGTGATTCCTACTTAGAAGTGATAAAGGGCACAATTTTTGTTACATTCTTTGCAATTTTGGTGACGATCGTTCCACTAACCCCAAAGATCACGCCGGAGTTTCTGTACGTTTTGGGACGAGACGGAAAAAATCGACATGTCATACCAAATATCTCAGCAAGTACAGGACCGCACTTCCATAGGCTTAAAGTTTTAGCCTACAGGACGTAGCAGCTTATCGCCGTTATATCAATGCACGCATTTACATGGCAATAATTCAATTCGTTGTGGAACGCCAGGGCAAAGAGTGACGATGGTCTATTTCGACGTCTGCGAAAGGCCCCAAAAATCAACTGGCTATCATAGCAATGTCGCCGATCTTAGGCCTATATTTCTACCAGAAAATTTGGTGAAGATCGGTCCAGTACTTAATATAGAGATATTCAATATCTCAGCATATCAATACATTATATAATATATACTTCCGTTTTGTGCACATAATGGCCAGGCATAGGCGACAGTTATAAAGCATATATACAGGATGGGCCAAAAAACTATGACTTTTATAGGCATATATCTTCAAAACGACTGAACCGATTTATGTGATTTTTGGTACAATTTCAACACGGTATTGTTATGACCACGTCTGTTAAATCTAATTCTATATTGAACAAATTGATAATACAAGTGGCTCCACCTGGCAATAAAATAAACAACTCGGGTTTTCACTTGCTAAATCAAGCGAAAACACTGCATTCACATACCTACCCATAGGCCTTTTGTGAAATACCTGCACCAATTCTCACAACTTTTAGCAAAATTAAACGTCGTGATTTTCTAAAGTTGTCCGCTATTCAGCAATTTATTTAGACTAGTTCTTCCAAACATGTTAATGCTAAACTATCTCGTTAAGCATTCGTTGAAAGCGAAATCCGAGTTGTTAACTATTGCCAGGTGGCGCTACCTTGTACGAATTTGATGAATATGATGGAATCAACGGGTGGGTTCGGAATAAAATGACGTTGAAGTGTGCCAAAGATCATGAAAATTTATTCATGCATTTTGATGATGTAAGCTAAAGATATGATCTTTCAGATGTGATGGCCTATAGTTTTCTGGCCCACTCTGTATACTCAGTCATTTAAACCAGGTGCCAGCACCGGAAGCGAACTCGCGAAGACATAGCCTACTATCAGTGTGCATCGTTCCTTTTGAAACTGCCTTAAGATCTGTTAATTTTTGACGAAGTTACAGGAGCAAGCAAGTTGGCTCATTTTTGTGGCTCACAGTGTAGACGACATAATATTATGCAAGTGTGTCGTTGTTAGCTGGATGTCTATAACGTGAAATGCCGGCGACGGAAGCGCCCACGTTTTCCGCGTTAAATAAGACGGACATATCTCGGATGTGGAAACAGTAGGGGTGAGACTCGTGCAGTGTGCGCAACCCATTAATTATTACACGGATATGGACTTGTACATTACGTGCCCATTCGCTTAACGGTGGAGTTGTCTGCGTAGGCGTTCTTCTCATGTACGGTCAATTATCTCAAGCATTGCAGCGCTGTTACAGAGTACTATACCTACCACTCCTTTGCATAACAAGCACTATTTATAACAGAAGTCGCCATCTATATTAAAGCCTCTCATCCAGTACGTCCTACGAAAATAACTGCGACAAAAAGCCTTGCGTCCTACATGTTTCCGCCATCTCCTTTATGCCTATTAGCCTACCTACCGCGTTATAGCACAGGGGGTATAATGCAATCGCCTACGTCCGTCCGTCCGTCCGTTTCCAGTCTAACTTTTGAACCGAGTGACCGCTGACCTTGACCTTTTACATGTGTATGGGTCATGATCATAGCTCTCCTGGGATTAAAGGTCAAGGTCACATGTCAAAATCATTCAAAAGTCAAGGTCAGAGGTCAAAGCACGGGCGGTGGGACCTCGATCCTCAATCGAGGACAGTTTTCTAGTTCACACCGCGCATGCCGATGCGATGAAACCTTCGAGTTCAGAAGTGTGAATGTGGCATCATGGAAACAACAGAAGACATATCGTGCAACAGTTCTTTTTTCATTATGACCTACGTAGACCGATGAAGGAAGAAAAACGCTAAAAGCAACACTGTTGCAGAAAATTCAACAACAACAACAACAACAACAACATGCAGATATATAACAATACACCAGAGGTCCGATAACTACAATATTTTATTGTAAACTGGCTCGTTTCTGTTCTCTAAGAAAACCTGCAACTAAGTCCTCGCTCGAGGTCGCACCGACTACTTTAGCGACATATTAACCAGTGTTACTTATTTACAGCCGTAAGTTCAGATCTGCTTTTTAGTTGACTTTGGTGACGATTTCGCTGCACCGCCATCACGGTCTGCCATTCCAACAGCTGTTGAACTTTCGGTTTCTCCTGTATAACAGTCAGCTGTTACCTTTGAACATGACCTAGATAATGTCAAGACGAAACAGCATGACTAAAGGAGCCTTCAAATAACTCACTCATCCCATCTTATCTGAACTAAATGAACTACTAGACAGGGTCCGCTGTCCAGTTCAGATCAGATGAGATGAGATTAGATGAGCTCAGTTAGTGCGAAACGAACGCGGCTAAACATCTACGTCAGAGGTCATTTAATTCAAAAATCACTGTCAGAACGCACACACACGCGCACACCAGACCGCTTGCTCTACCTGGACCACTACGTGATTCAATCCGTCGCACGTGCGCACGACAGACGATCACGTGACACAGTCACGTGACTTCAACGTTGTTGATTGTCGTGACGAGCTGCCCGGGCGACTTCGATCTTGAGAGTCGATCGGTCGTCGGTGACGAGACACATTCATTAAGTAAGTAAGTAAGTAGGCTGACGATGTAGTCTCGGATCAGTAGTATATGCTCCTCAGTCGTCTGACGCCTCTGACGCTCCGACGTCCGAAAAATCGACGCCTCAACGCCTCCACGTACGCTGCATCAACAAACCACACAGCAGCTCGTCCAATGAACGTACATGAAGTTCGTATAAGGCCGCATTCCACGACACCGACACCGACATCCTCGCGAGGAAATCGTGCGTGTCGGACGTAAGGATGTACGCGTGTCCGACGAGTCGGTGTCGGTGTCGATGTCGGTGTCGTGGAATGCGGGCTATACGAAATGAAAAAAAAACAAGTTGCTATACAGTAATGTTAGCGACAGCCCGCATCGCCGTTCAATCGTGTATCGCCATGTAGCACCCATAATTATGTTTTTGTGCCAACACGAGTCAACATCCCAAGCGGCAACTTGATCATCCCAGTTTTTGTGGGGCTCACG